>Ga0210383_10000518_pt1 | contig 35524 bp, 32 predicted proteins | sample IncBWC14OmetaG_FD_160072 | JGI IMG/M metagenome (GOLD analysis project Ga0210383, IMG submission 160072) | Forest soil microbial communities from Barre Woods Harvard Forest LTER site, Petersham, Massachusetts, United States - Inc-BW-C-14-O ... | reverse complement strand
CTCGATGGCCTTCCAAGTGGGACCGATTCGCTACACCGATCCACCGTTCCGCTTCATGAACGGCACTTCCCACGTGCCGTCGCTCGAGGCTTCGCGTCCAGGGCTCAAAATCATTACCGAAGTTGGAGTGGATCGCATCCGCGAGAAATCAAAACGCCAGACCGGTCGGCTGATCGAACTGGTAGAAAAACAAGGCTGGAGAGTGAACAGCCCTCGCGATCCCGAGAAACGCGGCGGCACCGTGTCGATAGACATGCCTGATTCGCAAGAAGTCTGCAGCAAATTAAAGAAGCGGGAAATCATGGTCGACTGGCGACCCAAAGCCGGAGTCCGCATGTCTCCGCACTTCTACAACACAGATCAGGAACTGGAAACCGCGATCACCGCGGTACAAGAAATCCTGAAGGAACGAGCCGTCGCGGCGCGCTAAGCCTTCAAACTGCCTAAGACTGGCGTGGGGACGGGCCTCGTGAGCCTGCCGGGCGGAACAAGGCTCCGCAGGCCTTTGGTGGACAAGCAGCTTCTAAGTCCGTGCCGCGTCTAAGCCAGCCTCAAAGCGTCAGATCCCAAGTCTCCGCAACCAGATCATGCCCCCAGCTATGGTGTCGCTGATGCTCAACCAGACGGAACCCGGCTTTCTCATAAATGCCCCGCGCAGCACGCAGTGAACTCTGCGTCCACAGAGTAATTTTCTTGTAACCCGTTTGCCGGGCGAAGCGCACGCATTCCTCCACCAAACGTTTTCCAATCCCCAATCCGCGCGCCGTGGGCTCAACCAGAAGCAAACGCAACTTGGCCACGGTCTTCGAGTGTTTCACCAGGAATACCGATCCGACGATCTCTCCATTCTTCTCGGCAATCCAGCAACGCTCCCGCTTCGGATCGAAATGCTGGACGAACTTCGCCACGATCTCCGCCACCAGCGCCTCGAAGCGCTCGTCCCACTTGTATTCCTGCGCATAAATTATCCCGTGCCTGTGAACCACCCACCCCATGTCGCCTGGTTGATGAGGACGCAGAATGTAAACTGGATTTTGCGTGGATTGGGCCCCCAGCAACTTTTCGACGGTGTGCATTGCGTCGATCAACCGGTCTTGCTCGGCTCCGGACAGGCTGCCTAGAATGTTGCCGACTTCCTGCCGGGAGCGAGCGTCGAGCGGAGCCAGAATTTTCCTTCCCTGCGGCGTTAGCGACAAAAGGCTTTGCCGCCCATCCGCTTCGGAAGGCTTCTTGTCGAGCCAGCCACGTTTATCAAAGCCGGTCAGGATTCGGCTCAGATAACCCGCGTCCAAGCCCAAGTCGTCGCTGAGTTCGCTAGCCGTCGGTTGCTCGCGATGAGCAAGCTCGTAAAGCACTCTCACTTCGCTGAGGGAGAAACGGCTCTTATATGGTTTTTCTCGTAAGACCCCGATCTGGCGAGTATAGAAGCGGTTGAAGTGCCGCACCGCCGCAATGCGATCAGGTTGAGACTGCAAGATCATGGGAGCTTGAGGCAGGTGTATTTGACTCATATAGTTGCCTGTGGCAACTATATTAGTTGACGACATCATATAAATCAAGAGGGGAGAGCCTTAGCCAATCGCGGCGGCTTTGTTCGTGTTCCAGTGTCACCCTGGTTACCAACGTAAGCCGCAATCACAGCTTTCCTCTTCGCCTCGATTCCCCACCCCGCTATGCTCGGAAGGACGCTGCCTGCCCTTTTGCGGCAGGGTGTCGGACGCTCACTTGATCTCGCTACTGGCACTATTCCGCTCCTCAAAGGGCGACGGCGTTGCAGTTGCCTTCATCGGCGCCTTCGCGGGCGTGTACATGTTCTACCGTGGTTTCCGCCTCCTGCAACGCAAGCGTCTGATTCTGAACACACCTGCTTCCAAAATCCGTAGCGCCTCCATGGGTCTGGTTGAAGTCAACGGTCTGGCCGTCGGTCCGTGCACCATACTCGCGCCGATCACCGGAGTCCCTTGCTTCTACTTCCACTCCACAGCTTGGCAATGGCAGCAGCGCGGCCGGAACAGCCAGTGGGTAAAGGTTGCGGACGAAAGCCTGCATGTTCCTTTTTTTCTCGACGACAACACCGGGCGGCTACTGGTTGACCCTCAAGGCGCCGAGATGGACATCCATCGCGACTTCCACGATGAATTCAGCACATCTCTCTTTTCCAGCAGCCTGGGAGTTCCCCCGAACATCGCCGATTTTCTGGTTCGCCATGGCGTTTCCACGGAGCAGAAAATCAAGATCGACGAATACTGTATCAAGCCGAAAAACGCGCTCTTCATTCTCGGAACGTTGGCGCAGAATCCCGGTCTGAGCGTGAGTGCAACCCCGGTTCGCAGCCTGACGACGGAGCAGCGCGCAATCTCGTTGCGCTTCCCTGATATCTCAAGTTTCTCCGGCCAAACGGACGTTACCGATGCAGGGAGAATGCTGTTCTCAGCATTCAAAGGCGAACCTGGTTCGCCCGCGGGCATCCATCTATTGAGCGACAAACCTCGCGCCCAAGTTTCCGACCCGGCCGAGCAACAAAAGATCACCGCCGCATTAGTCAAAGCGGGCATCACGAGTCCAGCGGCCTGGTCAGCTGCCGGCGTGCTGAATCCTGCTGTCGTGGCCGCTTCCGCCGCTGCCTCAACTGGTGGAGGCGCGGCAGCAGCTCGCGCACCTGAGCAATTCGAGTTGCATCCCCCGGTCGTGCTGATGAAAGGCTCGCACGATCCGGCATTCTTGATTTCCTGGCACAGCCAGCGCGACGTAGTCGGCTCGCTAAGCTGGAAATCCGCATTGATGATCTGGGGCGGGCCCGTGCTCACCCTCTTGTGCGCCTACTTCGTGGCGGCGCAATTCGACTGGCTATGAGGACAACGGAGAAATAAAACAACATGAACACTATCGTCTCATTGGCATTTTTATTTGCGATTCTCGGTCTGGTCGCCTATGGGGTCATGATCTTCAACGGCCTGATCGCCCTGAAGAACGACATCGCCAAAGCCTGGGCCAACATTGACATCCTGCTCAAGCAGCGCCACGACGAACTATCGAAGCTGCTCGACGTCTGCAAAGGCTACATGGAATACGAGCGCGACACGCTGCTGAAGATCACGCAGGCCCGCAGCATGTACCAGCAAGCCGTCAGCGTCGACCAAAAGGCGCAAGCCGACCAAAGCATGACTTCGGCCCTCCGCGGCTTCTTCGCCGTGGCCGAAAACTATCCTCAACTGAAGGCCAACGATAACTTCCTGCGCTTGCAAGGAAGAATCACCGAACTGGAAAGCCAGATCGCGGACCGCCGCGAGTTTTATAACGACTCCGTGAACACCTTCAACATCCGCATTCAGCAGATGCCGGATACCTTCGTAGCCAGTTTCATGAAGCTGACTCCGCGCCCAATGTTCAAAGTGGAAGAAGCCGACAAAGCCGACGTGGCAATGAGCTTCAGCGCAGGAAAGTAATTTCTGAGCAATGGCGTGGGACCGGGTCTCAAGCTCGGTCAGGGAGCGGGGCTCGGCACAGAAGCCACATTGGCTTTAACCGCGGTCACCAACCTACGCACTGCCGTAACCCCCGCAATCAAATCTTCTCAATTAGAATTACTCCGTGAGCGAAGCTGTTCGCATCGGTATTCTGGGCGATCTCGACCCGGGATCGCGCGGCTACAAGGCAATCAATGACGCCCTGCAGCACTGTGCCACGAAGTTGAAAATCAAGCTCGATTCTCCTTGGATTCCGACACCTTCTATTGTCGCTCCCGAGGCCAAGAAACTGCTGGAAAGCCTGGACGGAATCTGGGCCGCGCCCGGTAGTCCGTACAAAAGCTTCGACGGCATGCTGAGGGGAATCGAGTTCGCGCGCCGCCGTGATTGGCCATTTCTCGGCACTTGTGGAGGCTTTCAGTACGCGCTCATCGAATGCGCCCGCAACGTGGTCGGCATCAAGGACGCGGACACCGCCGAGAACAATTCCGGCTCCAAGAACATCATCATCTACCCGGTCGCCTGCGCGGTTCCGGACCGCAAGAAGGATGCGCCGAAGCTTTCCGGCATGATTCCTGAAATTCGCCTCCGGCCTGGATCCTACCTGCAATCCTTCTATGGGCGGGATACAGCAACCGAAGAGTTCTTTTGCAACTTTGAAGTCAATCCGGATTACGAATGGGCCGCGATGGAAGCTGGATTCCCAGTCGTGGCTCGCGGCGCCGGGGGCGAAATTCGCGCTATCGAATCGCCCACGCATCGTTTCTACATCGCAACTTTGTTTCAACCACAGCTTTCATCCAAGGCCGGCAAGCCCCATCCGCTGGTGCTGGCATTCGTCCAAGCCGCCGCCGACTGGGGAAGAAAGAAACTAGATGATAGTGTTCTAGAGTAAGCATGGCCCATGCTCACGTCGCCGCGGACGCCTCGTCCGGACGCAAAACAAAAATCTTCCTTTAGCCGCCTAAACTATCCAATCAGGTACACATGAATGATCCCACCGACTCAATCCGCGAAAGCTACGATCGCCTCGCCGAAGAGTACGCCCGCCGAATCTTCGACGAATTGCAGCACAAACCCCTCGACCGCGAACTGCTCGACCGCTTTGCCCGAGAGACCGATGGACGAGGCGACGTTTGCGACATGGGATGTGGCCCCGGTCACGTCGCTCGTCATTTGCGGGATGCCGGCGCTTCCGTATTTGGCCTAGATCTCTCGCCGAGAATGTTGGAGCAGGCTCGCAAGCTAAATCCCGACATCCCCTTTCGTGAAGGAAACATGATGTCGCTCGATATCGCCGACGGAACGCTCGCGGGGATCGCGGCCTTCTATGCCATCGTGAATATTCCCAGGCAATCTTTGGCTTTGGCGTTTCGGGAGTTCCGGCGAGTTCTGGGCCCCGAGGGGCTTCTCCTGCTCGCATTTCATATGGGGGAGGAAATCATTCGTGAGGAAGAGCTCTGGGGCCAGAAAATCTCCATGGACTTTCTTCTCTTTCAACCGTCAGAAATCAAGGCCGGTCTTGAAGCCGCGGGATTGACTGTTGAGGAGGTCGTCGAGCGGGAACCTTATCCAGACGTTGAGTATCCGAGCCGGAGAGCTTACATTTTCGCTCGGAAGCCGTGATTGCGAAGTTAGACCGCGATCAACTCGAACGCCGGATAACTCTGTGTCAGCGCACTGAAAGCCTGCACAGGGGAACCTGCGGGCACAGGAAAATAACGCTGCACCGCGCTTTTGAAATTCTCCAGATACGCTTTCAATATCTCAGGTTTGTTCGCGTCCGGAACCGGTCGCAGTTGAAAACGTTGTGTGGTCCGTCCCTTTTTCAACGTCACTTCTCCCGCAGTTTCGGCGTTGCGGACCCACTGCGTGCGTCCGCGGGGAGCCACCAGGAAGCGCTTGCCCCCAAGCTCCAACAGATCGACCGGGGTGGAGTACAAGCGTCCGCTTTTGCGGCCGCGCACCTGCAAAAGGTAGATGTAGGAAGGGCCGAGCCCGAGTCCAACCAGAAATCCGAAAATGCGGTTGAAGACTCGTTCGCCAGCCGAAGGCGCAAGAAATTCAGGGGGAGTGAAAGTCATAATTAGCTTGAGATGCAGCCACGCCGTGCGCCGATGCGGAAATGCGCGTGAAGAAGCCGCTCGCGTCATGACAGATGAAGCGGTCGCGCTTGCAAACTCTCTTCGAACTCTTCGGCGGACGCGATGCATTGTGCTCTCTCAGGCATGGGCCTGGTGACGCGATTCGGATATTCGTCGTAGGTGCGATCGTCCAACAATCTGCCTGTTTTCTTCTTTCTTACGCCGCCCCATTGCTTGAAGAAGAACGGCACGCCCTGAATTCGGCACTGTTGACGAATGGAGATCACCCAGTCGCGCTTCATCGGGCGTGCTCCAGGGCCGCTCTCGCCTCCAACAATTACCCATGCGATGCCTGTCAGGTCAATTTCTCCGAGGTCTTCGAGTAGGGGTTCGATGGACAGAAAGCGAACTTTCGCGGCGGCCCGACGAAGATGTTCGACTCTGGGCAATCCGTATTTCCGGTCTTCGACGCTGACACCCCACCAGATGTTTTCTTTTCCCGCCGCGAAGCGCAATTTGCCGTTGAGGAGATTCCCCATTCTCTGCGCTCGCTTGGTCAGCACCTGATATGTGTGCCAGTCAGCGACCGCCATCACCTGCGAGACGGCCTCCGTGTATTCGTCAGGCACGCCTGCCTGAAACAGATCGCTCATCGAATTGACGAAGACCAGTTTGGGTGAGCGCCAGGTAAATGGCTCAGTCAGCTTTTCCGGGACCAAACGAAGATCAAACCCTTGCTCGTAGGGATGTCCCTTGACGCCGCGAAACCGCTCCGCGAAAGTCTCAGCGTAGCAGTGCTTGCATCCGGGGCTGATTTTCGTGCAGCCGCGAACAGGGTTCCAGGTGGCGTCGGTCCATTCGATGTGAGAATTTAGGGACATAATCCTTAGAATAAGTCGAGTTGATCGTCACTTCCCTTGAGTGCCTTATCCCAGAGCTCATAGGCCAGCGCATGACGCGAAAATAATCCGACCGCATAGAGCGGAATGTTCTTCTCGTAAAGAAAGATTTTTCGCATTGAGTAGAACGGTGGAGGAATATACTTCATCGTTGCCATGCTGGCGGTGAACTCTTCAGCCAAGAATCGCGGAAACTCTTCACCCTTCTGCTTTGCGGTCCTCCAGCGATCAAGCCAAGAGGGCGTTCCTAACAGCTGATCGATCTTTGACGGGTTCTTGATGTAGTGCTGTTCCGCGCGGAGGGCGTCCATATACAATGCTAGCAACACAACAAAATCGACATATTTCAGCGCTAGGGTCTGGAGGGTGGTGAACCGAATGCCGATGTCATTGGGGTCGACGAAGCAGAGGCTAAGAACTTTGTTGTTCTTGGAATGCTGCGGAATCGCCGCAGAGATCATACTAACACTGGCGTCACAATCTTCTGGGATGAAGGTAACATCGGCTGAAGGGGCGTGACGCCTAACGCGGACACGTAGAGCCTCCAGTTTCTCGGGATCTTGTTCGCAGAATATGTACTTGTCAAATGGAACTTTGAGAGCGAGGGCCTGGATCGGCGACCCTGCGATAATTCTTTCCGTGTCGCGAATCCGACTGTAGCCAGCCCCAGCGTAAAGCTCGATGTAGATTCGTTTCTGCCACTTGTCCTTCATCCCCGCTGAGAACAGAGCTGCATAGTATCCCACCAACCTGTGCTTCGCCCCAGTCCAGACTCCTACGTCGTTATAAGGCAAGCCATCTGCTTCGACCTTGACGATATGGTCGTTTGGCGCGCTCACACCCAGATTCTACGAGCCTTTTTATGCCAATTGCGGGGCATCTTTCCGAAAGAACCAGCAGCGTAACTTGTCTGCGCTGGGGGCGTTGAGAGGCGCTACCACAGAGTCCGTTACAGGAGTGCGCTGTACGAGCCATTGTTCAGTCTGAATTCTCGGGGCCCGATTTGCAGGCTGCTACGGAATCGGGGTGGGTGCCAGTGGGTTCGCCAGCCTTCAGATTGAATTCCAGACTTGCATTGTCAGAGCGGATGCCGATTGGGCCTTCGAGATTGGCGGCTTCGGGGCCGATCTCTCCTTCCCAAACCTGGTGGTCATCTACGAACACGCGCAGCTCTTCTTTGTTCATCTCGGCGCGGAGGGTGTGAGTTTCTCCTGGGCGCAAAAGAGGGACATCGGAAGCCTTTCTTGGCTTAACGTTCTGGTAGCCGTGGTTGCTGCATTCCGCGCTGGTGTGCTGCGTGGGGTTTCGTTTCACCGAGACTACCAGCTTCGACTCAGGTTCGATGCGCCACATCGCGTAGACTAGGTTGCACGGGTCATGAGCGCGCAACTTCAGGCCAAACTGACGGCGCTGCTCTCCCGAACCCAGCGCCGATTCTTTCTTGGTCGGACCACGATAAGTGAAGCGCACCTCGATGGATTGTGCAGTGTGCGCGTTCACGTAGGCGCGCATTTTGGGGACATCCACCGACAGGCGATCGCTAGACGCTTTCTCAATCGTGCCCTCGGTCACGCAAAGGTTTCCACGATCGACCGCGAACCAGTTTCCATCAGCAGCCCGAGAAGAGGTAACGCCAAGGATGGCGGTCAGCACCGCGCCGGGGAGGAAAGCCTTCGCGAGATTTCTCATGGGTCGGTCTCCTGGTCACAGCGGTATATTCCCATGCTTCTTCGGCGGATTCTTGTCGCGCTTGGTTTCCAGCATTTCCAGCGCCTGAATCAGCTTTTTTCTAGTTTCACGGGGTTGGATTACTGCATCGACAAAGCCGCGGTCGGCGGCTACGTAGGGGTTGGCGAAGCGCTCACGAAACTCGTCGATCTTTTCCTGGCGCACCGCTTTGCGGTTCTCAGCGTGCTCCAGTTCGCGTTTGTAGACGATGTCCACCGCGCCTTCGGGGCCCATGACTGCGATTTCGGCGGTAGGCCAGGCATAGTTCACGTCGGTGCGAATGTGCTTTGAGGCCATGACGCAATAGGCTCCACCGTAGGCCTTGCGGGTTATGACTGTCACCTTCGGCACCGTGGCTTCGGCGAAGGCAAACAGCAGCTTGGCACCGTGTTTAATGATGCCTCCGTATTCCTGGTTGGTGCCGGGAAGGAATCCGGGGACATCTTCGAAAGTAACCAGCGGGATGTTGAAGCAGTCGCAGAAGCGGACGAAGCGAGCGCCTTTGATGGAGGCGTTGATGTCCAGCGTGCCCGCGAGAAACGCGGGCTGGTTGGCCACGATCCCTACCGGTTTTCCATTCAGGCGGGCGAATCCCACAACGAGGTTTTTCGCGTAGTGTTCCTGGACTTCAAAAAAGTAGCCGTCGTCGACTACGGTGTGGATTACGTCTTTGATGTCGTAGGGTTGGTTCGATTGATCGGGGACAATTTTGTCCAGAGCGGAATCGGCTCGGTCGATAGGATCGGTGCAGGGCTTGCGCGGCGGGTCGTCGAGATTGTTGGAGGGCATGAAGCTGAGCAGCTCACGCACCATCGAAAGGCACTCGGCATCGTCGTGGGCTTTGAAGTGGGCCACCCCGGAGGTTTCGTTGTGAGTTTCTGCGCCGCCTAGCTGGTCTTTAGTGACTTCCTCGTGGGTGACCGTCTTGATCACGTCGGGCCCGGTGATGAACATGTAGGAAGTTTTGTCGACCATCAGAATGAAGTCGGTAATTGCGGGGGAGTAAACAGCGCCGCCGGCGCATGGGCCCATGATCGCGGAAATCTGGGGAACCACTCCGCTGTACAGCGTGTTTCTTAAAAAGATGTCGGCGTAGCCGGCCAGCGACATGACACCTTCCTGAATGCGGGCACCACCGGAATCGTTGAGACCGATCATGGGGGCTCCCATTTTTGCGGCGAGGTCCATGACCTTCACGATTTTGGCTGCGTTGGCTTCGGAGAGCGAGCCGCCGAAGACGGTGAAATCCTGGGCGAAGACAAAGACCAGGCGGCCTTCGATGCGGCCGTATCCGGTAATGAAGCCGTCGCCGTAGATTTTTTGCTCGGCCATGCCGAAGTCGTTGCAGCGATGGGTGACCAGTTTGTCGGTCTCTTCAAAAGTGCCTTCGTCGAGCAGGAACTCAATGCGCTCGCGGGCCGACATTTTGCCTTCTTTGTGCTGCTTTTCCCGGCGCTGTTCGCCGCCGCCGTCTTCAGCGAGGTGGTCGCGCTTCTTCAGTTCAGCCAGTTTCTGTTCCAGGTTCATGCGGGAGAATTATAGCGGGTTGGGGAGAATGAGGATTGCGGATCAGAAAGGCAAGTGGGTGGGGCGACGGGCGAGGCGCCCGTCCTCGATGACTTCCCAACTACTCCATGCTGGCGCCGAGTGGCATGTACTTGTATCGCTTGCCATCGAAGAAGATCACCGAGGTGGCCTGATCGCCGCCGGTCTCTTCGGCAAAGATTCCCATGATCGTCCTGGTTTTCTTTACCGACATCTTCTTCACCACCACCTGCTTGAAGGGCATATTCACGATGAGGAACTTCGCTTTGGGCACGGCGCTGTGCCAAGCTTCCGGACCCGCCCCGTGAATGATCAGCAGCGAGTAACCGCGCCGCTCCGGAGCTTCCGAAGAAAATTGCGTGGTGACTTTGGGATTGCCGTAGCCAAAAAAGCTGTTGTAGGGGTCGACGACCACGAAGCTGTTTTCGGCCTGGTCCATCATCGGATTGGTGCATTTTGCCGGGATGACGATATCTTCGACGCCATCGCCGTCCAGATCAGCCACGAGGGGCTGCAGCCCGATCAAAGAGCAGGTCGAACCGAATTCTTTCTGTACGAAGTCGTTGTCAACGGTAGGCTTGGCCACCGGAAGCACGGACACCGGCTGCGCCGCAAGCGTACAACATAAACACATGCAGAGCGTGAACAAGACGGCAAATCGAGGGACTGACATAAGAACACTCTAGACCGGATGCGCAGCGTTCGATTAATAAAGAAGGGGTTTGGGTAGCACGAAAGTCACATGTGAGCTTTTAGCTTCTGGCTCTTATAACCCCAGATCGGTTTCTACGCTGCTAAATGGTCAAGCTTAGGAGCTAGAAGCGTCTTACTTGAAGTGCTCCCAGCCCTGGGGACGGAGTTCGGATCCCGCGCCTTCGTCATTCATAAGGACGATGTCTTTGTGGCGAGTGATGTGGCCAATCTGGCTGACAACAACGCCCGCGATCCGCGACGGGACACGCTTTCCAGGGCGCGCCGTGAAAAGCAGTTCGTAATCGTCCCCGCCATGCAAAGCGAATTGCAACTCGACCTCGCGAGCTGGTTTGCCGATGCTGGCGCAGGGGATGGCTGGGGCGTGGATCTCTGCTCCGACGCCGCTTTCCTGGCAGATGTGCGCGAGATCGGTAGAAAAGCCGTCGCTGATGTCGACCATCGCCGACGCGAGGGCTTTCTCCATCAGGAACCGGCCTACTCCGATTCGGGGACTGGGGTAGAAGTGGGTGGCGAAATCCGTGGGCCGCAGTTTCCGGCCCGAGAATAGCATCTTCAGGGTGGCGGCGGCGCCTCCCAAGGTGCCAGTCACGTAGATACGATCTCCTCTGCGGGCACCGGAGCGGCGGATGGCCTTGCCCTTTGAGACCGATCCCACGACTGCAATGTCGGCGAGAACACCGTTCGGTGATTGGGCCGTATCTCCGCCTGCGAGGCTTACGTGGAATGCGTCCGCCAATTTGAGCAAGCCCTTTACGAATTGGTTCACCCAGGATTGGGGTATTTTCGGCGGGAGGGCGAGAGAAAGGAAGGCAGCGATCGGATCGCCGCCCATAGCGGCGATGTCGCTGAGGCCGCGGGCAAGGCAGCGGTGGCCAACGGCATCGGCGGGATGCCACTCGCGTCGGAAATGAACCCCTTCCAGACTGAAATCGGTAGTAACCAGCACCTGGTGACCATCGGGGATATTCAAGATCGCGCAATCATCCCCAATGCCAGCAGCTACCCCTGGTCTTCGGGCAGCCCGCCCGCGGATGCGCGAAATCAACGATTTTTCGGCGAGGGGCACGATGGATCCAATATACAAGCAAGAGTGTCCCAAACAGGAAATCCTGCTCAGGCGTCTACGGTCGGAGCGGTTGGGGCAACCGGTGCGGGCGAAGACCCATCCAACTGATGCCTGCGGTTAGGCGCTGTTTCTGTCGGATCTGTACCGCAGGACGGATACAACGCCGGATTGTTCTTTATAGTTCAGGAGTCCTGCCGGGCCAGTAACCCGCCGAGGTACCGCGGATACCCACCCTTCGGTAACCATAGGTGTGTGCTTTGGGTCGTTGACAGAGGGGAACCTCCTTTGTTACCGTTGCCAAGCTACTTCCAAATACTCTGGTCGAACTAAGTGCCGCTTGGGGTTAGCATTACAGGCACAGAGAGATCGACCTGACCCTGGTTCTGGTGGACGAGTGATTTACCAGCCTTCTTCCCGAAGCGGGGAAGACACGCTGGGATCAGGGATCGAGTTGTGGTATCAACGCCGGCGAACCTGCCGCGTGCAGTCGATCCGATCACTGACGAAGGGAAAATATTGCGTAAGCGTTTCTACATACTTTTCGTGGCGCGGGGCGAGGATGGTCAGCTCCGCAAAATTCCCATTCCGGTTCACTATCTTTACGTGTTGGTTGTCGGGGCAGCCATCGGAGTGCTCAGCCTGACTGGAATTGCCAGTTCTTACATGCGGATGTTGCTGAAGGTCTCGCACTACAACGAGCTGCGAACCCAGAAGGACGAGTTGAAAAACCGGTATTCGCGCCTGGAGCAGGTAGCCCAGGAACGCGACATTCAGGTCGCATCGCTGGGCTCGCTGGCCAGCGAAGTTTCTTCGCTCTACGGTTTGAAGTCGGAGCCGACCCTGGAAGCGGGACCTTCCGATCGGGTTCAAGACGCGCAAGTAAGCCAATCCCTTGATCGACTCTATGCGCTGAAGGACACCGCTCTGAGCGGTGCAGCCGCGACCGGAATTTCTTTAGGCTTAACTCGAAATGCCACTACCGCAGACTGGTTGCGGGCTAATTCGGCTCCGAACCTTTGGCCGGTGGAAGGTCCGGTCACGGGATCCTTCGGAGAGCGAACTGATCCGTTCAACGGCGAGGGTGCATTTCATCGCGGAATTGATATCTCGGCTTCCTACGGGCAACCGGTGATCGCTCCCGCCGACGGCGTGGTTACGTTCGCCGACTTCATGGGCGGATACGGACGCGCCATCGCTCTCGACCATGGCCACGGAATCACCACCCGCTACGGGCATCTTGCCAGCTATGCGGTCGTTCCAGGGCAGTATGTGCGCCGGGGAGATACCATCGGATATGTCGGATTGAGCGGCCGCAGCACTGGTCCCCATCTGCACTACGAAGTACGTATCAACGACACTCCAGTGAACCCTCACAAATTCCTGCGGCTGACGATGGCGCATGCCGGCGGCTTCGCCGCGGGGAGCTAGAAAAGTAGTTGGCCGTTCGTCAATGGTCATTGGCCGACGAACCGAATCCCGCTACAGCGCTACTTCCGGCTTCCACATCGTCTTTCGGAGTTTTTGGCAGGCCAACGACCAACGACAGTCTCTACTGCCTCAATCCCATCCAGCGCTCCGAAAGCACGATCGAGTTTCCGGGATTCTGAGGATCGTAACGCACCGAGGTCGGCAGGCCGAGACGGCAGGAATGCAGATTGATGAGTTGCCGTAAGTAGGTCACGTCCTGCGAGGCTTCGTAGGAAACGCCGGCCACGTCATACTGAAAAATCAGAAAAGTTGCAGGCTTGCGTCCGTCGGGCTGCATCTCCTGAACGTCGATGACGGTTCCATCGGTGATGCGGCCGACGCGGTCAAGCCACTCCCGCCGTGCCCGTTCGACTTCATCCAAGCTCTTGGGCTTGCGGCGCACCAGGAGGTAGGCCGCCAGCAACGCGCCAGCGCCCCCCAAGATCAAAGCGTAGAGACGAATTGGAATCATGACTTCCGGAAAGAAACCACTCGGCCAGGAGTGAAATGTCGTAACCAGCATAAGGCTTGCTGACGAATCGGGGAAGAGGGTCGTGGTTACGAAGGTGGAGCGGGAGGACTGGCCGCCGGAGATGGCAGCCGAGCATCGCATGGAAATTGTACTAAGAAAATTCTTGAATGTTCGATCACGCGCGTGGGATAATTTGTTCCTCTTCAGGAGTACCCCATGGAACCGTTCGCTGGATCACCTTCGACAATCGGCAATCACTCCGAGTCATTCCATCGACAGCTCAACGCTTACGCGCTTGCCGCAGGTGCGGCCGGAGTGAGCTTGCTGGCCCTGGCCCAGCCGTGTGAAGCGAGGATTATTCACCGGCAGATAGGCGTAAAGCTGTTCGGCATTAACCACTATGAATTCAATCCGGCAAACCAAAGCACAGCTCCCTTTCTGTTTTCGGGGTCTTTTATAAACCAAACCTATGGGTGGTGGAACAGGGTTTGGATGGTGCCAAGAGCGGCGTCCGCCGGAGTGCTGCTGGCCAAGAACGGTTTCGACGCTGATCTTCGGCCCAGCGTAGTTGTTGGTGGGGACAGAGTTTTCGGGGAAGGCGTTTCTTCGGGTTTGCTATTTACCTATGGGCCGTACGGCGGTGGCACGCTCAAACACCATAGGGGTAATTTCAGCTTTAACCAGACGGCCTACGTTGGGTTCAAATTCAGCATCGCGGGTAAAGAGCACTTTGGCTGGCTTCGATTGAAAATTACGATTCATCCGTTCCCGGGAGAGAAGCAGACTACAGTTCACATTCGTGACTACGCGTACGAGACTGTTCCGGGTAAATCCATTCGCACAGGTCAGACCGAAGAGGCAGCGGATAGCGACGAGATTTCAGGAAATCCGCGCAGCGCTTCGCTGGGCGCACTGGCTCTCGGAGCCTCAGGCATTCCGCTCTGGCGGCGGCAAGAGAAGTTGAGCGCCGCTGGGTAAACTGGTGTTTGAGATCAGGCGCGGCCCTTTTTAGCGGCGGCAGCAGCAGCCATGACTCCCGCTTTTTCCCAGGGACGCTTGGGCCGGGCGGCGACCGGCTTGTCGCGATTTTCGATACGGTCGTAGTGGCACGATTCGCTGACTGTGCCGAGCGATTCGTTGTACAGCGTAGGCAGCCCCAACCCTTCCTTTAATTCCTCGGTGAACTGTTGCAGGGCCTTCAGATGGTCCGCTGTGGCCGGAACTTCGGTTTTGGCGGTTTTAAGAAACTGCTGGTATCCCTTGTTGACGAGCTTCGAAATCTCGCTACCAATCAGGTAGCCGGGATAGGCGAAAATCTTCACTCCATCGTCGCCGTCCTTTTGGATGGCAGCCGAGACGTTGTACTTCTTAAGGAACACGCGCGCCTGGGTTCCGGGGGCTTCGAGCAGATCGAAACCGTGATCGCGGAGCCAATTCAGCGCCTCTTCGTACGTCCGTCCTTCTACTTTGGATGCCATTTCGTCCTTCGTTCTCGTCTAGGTTAGATGCGGATGCCGGAAAAAGGTGCAAACACATCTTCGATGGAACCAATCAGTCTTTCTTATAATCTAATCAAGTGCTTGTGGCCTCTAGTTTCGCTGCTGAAGAGCATTACGTAAGTCACGGTCTCTAAGTTTGAGATTTATGCAGCCCCTGTCTCCAAAGATCACGGAAGGTACTGGTTCTGTGGAACCTGCGAACGGAAGCGATCGGTTCGCCAAACCCGCTTTGGGCGAGCGTACGGTGGATCGCATTGGCAATACTCCTTTGCTCCGCTTTGCTCGCATCGCCAGTGATCTGCCCGGGGTCGAACTCCTCGGCAAAGCCGAGTGGCTCAATCCCGGGGGCTCGATCAAGGACCGCGCTGCTGCCAACATCGTGGCCCAAGCCAGAGCCAGTGGCAAGTTAACATCCGGTAAAATTCTGTTGGACTCAACCAGCGGCAACACTGGCATCGCCTATGCCATGATTGGCGCCGCGCAGGGTTTCCCGGTGACGTTGTGCATGCCGGAGAATGTCTCGGTCGAACGTAAACGCATTCTGCACGCGTATGGCGCAAACATTCTTTATACCGATCCTGCCGACGGTTCCGACGGCGCCATTCGCATGGCGCGTGAACTCGCCGCCAAGCATCCTGATCTTTATTATTACGCCGACCAGTATTCCAACGACGCCAATTGGCAAGCTCACTACCATGGCACAGCCAACGAAATCTGGCAACAGACGGAAGGACGTATTACCCATTTCGTGTCGATGCTGGGCACCAGTGGAACCTTTGTCGGGACTACGCGGCGGCTGAAAGAACTAAATCCGCGCATCCGCTGTATCTCGCTGCAACCGGATTCTGCGTTCCACGGAATCGAAGGCGCCAAGCACATGGCCAGCGCCATCATTCCGAGAATTTATGACGCGTCGCTGGCCGACGCCGATCTCGGCATCTCGACGGAAGATTCCTATGCCATGGCCAAGCGCCTGGCGCGCGAGGAAGGCTTGCTGGTCGGGATATCTGCGGCCGCCGCAGTGGTCGGCTGTCTGCAGCTGGCACGGCAGTTGAAGAAAAACGAGCGCGCTGTGTTTGTCACTATCTTGCCAGACTCGGGCGATAAGTATTTGAGCGAGAGATTTTGGCAGGAGTAACCGGGTTCAGACGGCATGACAGAACGCTGTCATCCTGAGCCGAGTGGCTTCTGCGCGAAGTGCAGGAGCCACGGAGTCGAAGGACCTAGAGAGTGCAGAAGCACCTCGAGACGTGCAAGGCATTCTGGCCATGCACTCGACGGAACTGTGAGAACTCCGTGAAACGCCACTGCTGCCAACGGGCATACTCGGCGTCTTTCGACTGCGTTGGTGTCGCTACCCGACGCCAACTTCGCTCAGGATGACAATGACAGGGGAACACTTGGATGTTGAAGATTGGACGCAATGAGTATGACGCTCTCCGGCGGCACGGCGAGGAGACCTATCCTCACGAATGCTGCGGTGTACTGCTCGGCCGGATGAATGGCGACGAACGCGTCGTGACTTCTAGTGCCCGCGCCGGCAACACTCGGACGGACTCTGCGCACAATCGCTACAACATCGATCCGCGGGACCTGGTCCGCATCCAGCGGGAAGGTCGGGAGCGCGGCGAGGAGATTATCGGTTTTTACCACTCGCATCCCGACCACCCCGCCCGCTGGTCGCCGACCGATCTTACCGAAGCGCACTGGTTGGGTTGCTCCTACGTAATTACCAGCGTGGAAAAGGGTAAAGCTGTGCTGACGAATTCGTTCGAGCTGGCCGGTAGCGACGAGAGCGACAAGAAGCTGGTGGACGAGAACATCGAAGTAGTGCCAGCAACATCTCGGACGGACTGAATCCCAGAGCGGCATTTCGTCATCAACTCATGAGCATGACGAAGATCAACATACCCACACCCCTGCGCCAATACGCCGGTAAGCTGCCGACGGTCGAGGTCAAGGCTGGGACCGTCGCCGAGGCGTTGTCCGGGCTGGTTTCCAAGCATCCTGACCTGCGGCGGCATCTGTACGCCGACGACGGCAAACTCCGTTCTTTTGTGAATGTCTACCTGAATGACGAAGATGTCCGCTACCTGCAAAAAGAAGCCACTGCGGTCAAAGACAGTGATACTATTTCGATAGTGCCTTCGATCGCCGGAGGCCGGTGAACCAGATGTCCCAAACAACGACTTGCGGATGGACTGCCTCCCGAATGCCCCGCCACAGCGCCTGCTGTTGTTGTCCGTTCTGTTGTTGTATCTAGTTGTCCAGTTCGCAATCGCCAAAATCAACTTTTCCGAACAGAGGTTTTATGGCTACCATCACCGAACTCAAACCCGTTGAAGTTAAGTCCGAAGCCGCGACTCTCACTAATGACGAGATCCTGCGCTACTCGCGCCACCTGATCATGCCCGAGGTCGGCATGGAGGGTCAGCAGAAGCTCAAGGCCGCGCGCGTCCTGTGTATCGGAGCTGGCGGGCTGGGTTCGCCGTTGGCGCTTTACCTGGGGGCGGCGGGCGTGGGCACGCTCGGCATCGTGGACTTCGACGTGGTGGATTACACGAATCTGCAGCGGCAGATCATTCACACGACCGCCGACGTGGGGCGCAAAAAGCTTGATTCGGCCGCGGAAAAGCTGAAGGCGATCAATCCGTTTCTGAACATCCGCAAGTTCGAAACCCGGCTGAGCAGCGACAATGCGCTTGATTTGTTTCGCGATTTTGACATTATCGCCGACGGCACCGACAATTTTCCCACGCGCTATCTGGTGAACGACGCCTGTGTCCTCACCGGCAAGCCCAATGTTTACGGGTCGATTTTTCGTTTTGAAGGACAAGCCAGCGTGTTCGCAACGAAGGATGGCCCCTGCTACCGCTGCCTGTACTCCGAACCGCCCCCGCCGGGGCTGGTTCCGTCCTGCGCCGAAGGTGGAGTCCTGGGAATTTTGCCGGGACTCGTCGGCGTGATTCAAGCGACTGAAGTGATCAAGCTGATCCTGGGCAAGGGTGACCCACTTATCGGCCGGTTGCTGCTGATCGACGCGCTGGGCATGAAGTTCCGCGAACTCAAGCTGCGCAAGAACCTCGATTGCCCGGCCTGCGGGACGCATCGCACCGTCACAAAACTGATAGACTACAACCAGTTTTGTGGAATACGGGGCGAGGAGAAACCAGTGGAAGCAGGCGTTCCCGAAATACAAGTCGAAGAGCTCAAGCGGCGTCTGGACGCGGGCGAAGACCTTTTTGTGCTCGACGTGCGCGAGCCCCACGAGTATCAAATCTGCAACATTCAGGGACATCTGATCCCGCTGGGTGACCTGCCCAAACGCGTGCACGAACTTGACTCCAGCCGCGAGATCGTGGCCCATTGCCGCTCCGGCGTCCGCAGCGCGAAGGCAGTAACTTTCCTGCAACAGGCAGGATTCAAGAAGGTGCACAATCTCGCGGGCGGAATCTTGGCCTGGGCGGATCGCGTGGATCCCAGAATGCCGAAATATTAGCTGCTACTTTTCCGTGACGATGGGCGGAGACGGCGTGCGCCGCCGGTTTCAGCCCATCGCTCCCTGCCATTTGGACAGCGACAACCGTAACTATGCCGTCCCCTCCACCCCTGCGAGAATAGACGCTTCTCCCCGAGATGATGTTTCGGAGGCAAGTTATGAGGGTTAGGGTTGCGTCACGCTTCGTCGCCATCGTTACTGTTGCTTTGCTGTTGCCGATCTTTGTACATGCAGAGCCTAAGAAGAAGGTTTACAACAACTCCGCAGATCAGGTATTCAATGCCGCTTTGCGGACTGCCCGCGAACGGCACGTCGTGACCTATGTCGACGAGAAGACACTGATGTTCGCCTTTGAAACTGGGCGTTCAATGACCTCTGAAGGATTCGTGGCAAATGCGTCCGTCGAACCCGAGGGCGACAACAAGGCCACGCTGATCATCAACGTCCAAACCAAGAAGGGATTTTCCTGGGGCGCAGGCAGCCGCATGACTGACAAATTCTATGAGCAAGTAGCAGACGAACTGGCCGGCGATCCCAAGCAAAGATCGGCCGTCAAGTCCACTGAGAAAGCGATTGCAGTTCCGGATCCAAAGGCAGTTCCAGCAGAACCGTCGATGACAGCTTCACCGTCGCTCGTTCCGGTTAGCGCCGCATCATCTTCCGCGAAAGGCACGGTCACGGTAAGCTCGATGCCCGATGGCGCCGACGTTTATGTGGATGACAATTTCGTGGGCAATGCGCCGGCTACACTAAAACTTCTTCCCGGCAAGCACACAGTGAAGGTTCAGCAGGATGGCTACAAAGCCTGGACGAAAGACGTCTCTGTGTTCGCCGACTCGGAAGCGAACTTGAAGGCGTCGCTTTCCAAATGAAGTCTGCCAAATGAAATCGGCACAGCGTTTCGGAAACTGAATGACAAAAACGGGGAGCCTGAGGCTCCCCTTCTTTTTGCGCAAGATCTGCAACTCTACTTGCTGCTGCCGCTGCCGTCCATGCTGGCAGACTCGCTGTCGATCGCCAGCGCAAACTTCTTTCCGCTGAATCGAATTTCAGACAGCGTCTTGGTGCCGTCGGCGTTGCTCTTCACCAGAGCATTGTCGACACTTTGTTTTTGGCTGAGATCAACCATCCGGGCCTGGGTGGTGGCGACAACCTTGCTGCCCTGCAGAATGCTCAACTCGACGGTGGGACCGTTGCCATCCCATTTCACCGAGTAATCCCCCGGCGAGAGCTGTTTTCCGCTTACGGTTACCGCACTCGGGAGCTCCAGCGAGCCCTTGTTCGCAGCTGCGAATGCGCTCGTCGCCAGCAGCAGAGCCAGCCCCAGCAGCAAGCTTTTGGAAACACTTTGGAATTTCATAAAACTCCTCATTTTCTTTCCCGAAAAGCGTCGGGAACCGGTTCTGGGCGGCCTGCGATTTGCCTTCGCATAAAACTTGCGTTTTGCCGCGAAAGCTTTACAATGCAGCGGCGGGGTTAAGGAGAAAGCGCGTGGCCGCAAGACCGCGGGCTCTCTGCTGCAGGGATTGCGCTCATCTGGGCCGCCAAACCGAGAATGAGCCAGTCCCTTAACCCCTGAAATTTTCCCGAAAGCCAGACCGCTGGTTAGTCGTCCGGCTCTCACCCTACCGTGTCGATATACGTGGTTCGATGTTCAAAAGTTCCCTTGCGCTTCAAATCGCAATCATAAAGTTGGACGCTCCATAATCGCCATCGTTAGCAAGTGCACGTGCGCGCGAAAGGACACATCCGTCGTTTGTTCTGTGTATTCGCGCAAAGTAGTTACGCGTGTTGACAACTTTTCACAACCGCTCTCGATGATCCAAGATGGTTATTGCACGCGCGTTTCCAAGAGAAGAAAAAGGAAAGTGTTGATTACAGGTGAGAAGTGCGGGACGCGGGATGCTAACGTGTCCGCTAATGGATTAAGGGCGTTCGGAAACGAACGGCATCCGTTGCGACCGCACCGGCAACAGTCGTCAATTCATCTCGACGGATTACTTATTTGAACCAACCGCCAAACTGTCGCGCAAAACTGGTTTTCCATGAACCCAGACCGTCACGATGCTGTCGTACGCGTCTAAGCTTTCCAACGGTGACTTCCTGAGCAAGACGAGATTGGCAATTTTCCCCGGCTCGATGGTTCCCACTTGCGAATCGAGTTTGAACTCCCGTGCGTTGCTGATCGTGGCGGCCTTGAAAATCTGCACGAGAGACAATCCGGCCTTTTGTAGTTGCTGCATCTCAAGATAGCCGTTCAGGCCAGGGAGATTTCCATAGGTCGGACTCGACGGCGTATCCGTGCCAAAGAGAAAGTTGGCGTCCTTGCCGGCGAGGTAACCAACCACCTGGCGCACGCGGCGAATAGGACTGTGCTCGTACGCTTCGAGCATGGCGGCGTCCGGAGTGTTGTCATCGTTTATTTCTTTTTTAAACCATTTGCCCCCGGGAGAGTTAAACCATTCCAGCATTTCCTTCGGAATGATCTTGGGGATGGAATCCATCTTTAGATATTCGGGATCAAAATATGCACGCAGGCCCTGCATGACCTGGATCGTGGGCTGGTAGCCAATTTTCTTATTCGCGATTTGATCGAGGAGATTCTTGATCTCGGCAGGCAGTTCCGTCTTGGTGTCGAGATCTCCCCAGTTCCACATTCCATGCGCGATAACGTCGACGTTCCCTTGGGCTGCGAATTTTTGAGCTTCGAAAGAGTTGGCATGCATCATGAGCACCAGACCGTCTTGAGTCGCAGCCTTGCGAATGTCCACTAAGACATCAGGGCTCATCACCGGCAAGTTCCTGTCGCGTGCAAAGCCGCGCTCGAAGTAAGTCTTGACACAAATGCCGCCGGAAGTTTTGACTCGAACTACTGCCGCGGTGGGCGTGTGATCTTCCGGCTTGTATTCGGACGGAATACTGGAGGCTTGCTTAGCATCGTATATAAAATTCGGAAAGATCTTGAAACGGGTTGCGGGCGGCAAAAACGACATTGGATAGCCATTCGCAAAAGGCAAAGATTCACCACAGTCATACAAATCCGGATGCAGCGGGGCATGTCTGAAGTCTTCCAATGCTTTCGGATCGACCACGGCCAAATCCACAAGGGTCGTGTATCCGTAAAACAGGTAGGAACGCGGCAGTTGCTTGAAATATTCCTTGATCACCTCCGGTTTGCTTTCAGTTTGGTCAAAACTCATCCCGGGAACTGAAGCGAGGTGGACGTGCGAGTCGATCAAGCCCGGAATAAGAAACTGCCCTTTTCCGTCAACCACCGTTGCGCCAGCCGGCTTCTTCGTCCCTGTTTTTCGCGCCACGCTGACGATGCGGCCGCTTTCGATCAGCACGCTACCCTTCTCGATGTGATCGAGGTTCTCCGGCGAGATGATGGTGACGTTAGTGATCCAGGTTCGATTCGACGGTTGGTTCGAGCCAGAACCGTTCGAGCCGAAACCGGCAATAGCCGCGGCGGAGAGAAGCAGCAACCCCGCGCCTCTGGAAATGCTCGCGAATTTCATAAAAATTCTTCCTTCTCGAAATCGTCGCGGAACTGGCATTCAACCCATCCAAGTCGGGCGGTCGCTCACGATTTCACCCTATGGGCAGAAAGTACGCTTTGAGTTGTTCTAAAGTTCCTTACCAGTGAGGATATCGGGGTCCGTACCGCAGATCCAATTCCTGTGGCCTACGCGATCTTCAGAACGACTTTTCCAAAGTTCTTCCCGTCCGAGAGTAATCGGTACGCCTCGACGGCACGCTCCATCGGTAAAACGCACCCGATCACAGGATGCAAGTTGCCTTTTGAGGTCCACGCGAAAAGCTGTTTCCATGCCCGGTTCATCAACTCGCGATTGCTGGAGAGATAGGTTAGCCACAATCCGTGCACGCTGGCACTTTTGGCGTAAAGCAGTCGCGTGTCCAACTCCGATTTTTGGCCGGTCGCACTTCCGTACACGATCACACGGCCAAAATCCCGCAGGCAGCGTACACTCTTGGCTGTGTGCTCGCCACCGAGCATTTCAAACACCGCATCCACGCCTTCGCCGTTGGTGAAATCCTTGACTGCCTCTTCGTAATCGCGCTGCCTGTAATTGATGCCGTGCTGCAGGCCGAGTTCTTTCACACGCGCGAGCTTCTCGTCCGAAGAAGAGGTCCCGTACATTTCGACACCAATCAACTTTCCGATTTGCACGGCAGCCGTTCCCACGCCTCCCGCCACAGCGTGAATCAAAACTCGCGGAACCGCGCCAGTCCCTGGCTGCGCCATGCCAATGAGTCCCGCCTTCCAGTAGGCGAAGTATGCGGTGAAATAATTTACCGGGAACGCGGCTCCTTCCTCCACCGTCCACTGATCCGGCACTGGCCACAACAATTCAGGCCGGGCAGCAATATGTTCCGCGAATGCTGCCCATTGCGCGTACCCCATCACCCGCTGCCCGTCGCTTTCCATGACTCCGCAAAACTCCCGCCCGGCAATAAGTGGAGGTTTCGGCGTTCCTGGATACCCACCTTGCGCACTCATGACGTCGGCGAAATTCAGCCCGCCGGCCTGAACCCTGACCAACTCTTGTGCGGCACCACCCACCGGCTCTGGCATCGTTCGGACCTCGATTACTTCCGGACCGCCGAAACGACTGATGACAATAGCCTTCATATCGAAGAGTTTATCAGCAGGCCATGCCCCGTCGGTCGCGGCCCTACGCATCATCACCTCGTATTGTGACTTGCGTAATCCCGCACGCTGCGCCGCAGGTATATACTTTCACTGGAATATTTTTTCGATATCTCTGTCTGATTCTGGGACGGAGCGGAGCCTTATTTCATAGCTGTTTCATTCATAGGCTCCGCATTTAAGATCACTGGCCGGAATAGATTCAGCGGTTGGGCGGCCGGTGCGGAACTCTACTTGAAATTTAAGCACGTGGGTTCCGAGGAGGTCCATCGGTGGACTTAATATTGGTTCGTTTATTATTTATTGTTTTCGTTGCTCTTACTTGTTACCTCATTCCGCCCTTCGGGCTCGATCCCAAGCTGGACGCGGGAGTCGGCGCGCTCCTTGGCCTTGCGATCGTGACCTTCGAGTGGCGGCTGCGTCTGGTCAGCCTAAAGCGTCTGATCGGAGCTGCGATCGGCAGCGTCCTGGGCATTTTCGGCGCTTACCTCTTCGCCCTGGTCATCCGCAATAGCATTCCTTCGGGACCTACCCAGAGCTTCCTGCAGATCATGGTGATGCTGCTGATGGCGTACGTCGGACTGATCGTCGGCGCCAACAAGGGTGATCTGCTCAATCTGGCAGCGCTGGGGGGGGTCTTCGGCGGAGAGAAGCAGAGCAGGAAGAGTTACAAGATTCTCGATACCAGCGTCATCATCGATGGCCGCATCGCCGACATCGCCGAAACCGGCTTCCTCGATGGCATCATCGTGACTCCACAGTTCGTGCTGCGCGAGTTGCAACTGGTCGCCGATTCCGCGGATTCGCTCAAGCGCAATCGCGGACGCCGTGGCCTCGACATCCTGCAACGTCTGCAGAAGATGGCTTTGGTGCAAATCCAAATCGTTGAAGATGATTTCCCCGCCGTTCGCGAAGTGGACCTAAAGCTGATTGAATTGGCCAAGCTCTACGAAGGAAAAATCATCACCAACGATTTCAATCTCAATAAAGTGGCGCAACTGCAGGGCGTCGCCGTCCTGAACATCAATGAACTGGCAAACTCCCTGAAGCCGATCGTGCTGCCCGGCGAGATCATGAAAGTCTTCATCCTGAAAGAAGGCAAGGAATACAACCAGGGCGTTGCCTATCTGGACGACGGCACCATGGTAGTCGTGGACAACGCCCGAAAAATGATTGGCAAGACGATCGACATCTCCGTCACATCGGTGCTGCAGACGACGGCCGGGAAAATGATCTTCGGCAAGTGGGATGAACGCGCCGCCCGTACCGAGCCGCGACCAGCCGTGGTGACTACAGCCACCGCGATCCCGAATGGCGAACTGAAGAAGACAGCGCCGGTCGCGGTGGAACGGCCAGCGGACTAGCGAGGAGACGGGCGATCACGGATCTTGAAATTTCCACCCGAGGAGGGTTCTTCACCCTCCTGGTTGCGCGGCGGTTGTAACTTTGGGCACAGGGCCTCGTATCTTACTGAACGAGGCCAGTCACATCCGATCTCAAGCTCCCCCGGCAAGCCGTCAAGTCACTAAAGGTGGGCAGGAGTGTCCCCCCTTAACGAGTCCGCTAGTCCCTTACCCCATCCATAAACGCCCGCAGTTTCCGCGAGCGCGATGGATGGCGCAGTTTGCGTAGCGCCTTGGCTTCGATCTGGCGGATGCGTTCGCGAGTTACTGCGAACGACTGGCCTACTTCCTCCAGCGTGTGCTCGCTGCCGTCTTCGAGACCAAAGCGCATCTTGATGACTTTTTCCTCGCGCGGCGTTAGCGTACGCAGCACCTGCGAGGTTTGGTCTTTCAAGTTGACGTTGATCACGGCCTCGGCTGGCGAAACCACGGCGCGATCCTCGATAAAGTCGCCCAGATGCGAATCTTCCTCTTCGCCAATCGGCGTTTCGAGGGAGATCGGTTCCTGTGCGATTTTTAGCACCTTGCGCACTTTAGCTACCGGAATGTCCATGCGCTTGGCAATTTCTTCCGACGTAGGCTCGCGTCCCAGCTCCTGCACCAGCTGCCGCGAGGTGCGGATGAGCTTGTTGATGGTTTCGATCATGTGGACCGGGATGCGAATCGTACGCGCTTGATCAGCAATTGCACGAGTAATCGCCTGCCGAATCCACCACGTGGCGTAGGTGGAGAACTTATAACCGCGCCGGTATTCGAATTTGTCCACGGCCTTCATCAGGCCGATGTTGCCTTCCTGAATCAGGTCCAGAAACTGCAAGCCTCGGTTTGTGTACTTTTTCGCAATCGAAACTACCAGGCGGAGGTTGGCCTCGATCAGCTCGCGCTTGGCCTGCTCCGCATCCATGTCGCCCTGGATGATCTCGCGCTGAGTGCGTTTGAGCTCCTGGAACGACACTCCGGCTTCGACTTCGAGCTTCTCCAGTTCAGTGCGGATAGCACGCGACTGCCGCCGGTATTCTTTACGTTGCTCTTCACTTCGCGTCGCGTCGGCTTTTTTTTCCAGATTCGTGGACTGGCGATCGAGCGACCGCATCATGTCGACAGTCTTGTTGGCCCGGTCGATGAGGCGCTTGCGCTCGTTGTTGGTGAAACCCAACTTGCGGACACACAGAGAGACATCAACGATGGCGCGAGCCAGCGCGATGCGATAGCGGCGATAGTCCTTAGGACGCTTCTTCTGCGAGACCGCCGCGAACTTCTCCAAAAGCACATTGGCCTTCTTGTAGGCCTTCGCGAGATCGTCGATCTTGCCGGTAAACTCTTTCAGCCGATTCTGCAGAATCTCATCGGTGATTTCTTCTTCGTCGAAGGTCACCACTTCCTTGATGGAGCGGACGCCCTTCTTGAGGTCTTCGCCCATCGCCAACAGTTCATTGATGACGATCGGAGAGCGCGAAAGCGCCTTCAGAACGCGGAGTTGTCCACGCTCAATACGCTTGGCGATTTCAACTTCGCCTTCGCGGGTAAGCAGTGGAACAGTTCCCATCTCGCGCAAATACATGCGGACGGGGTCGTTAGTCTTTTCGAGAGCGCCTGGAGTGAGATCGAGTTCGACGTCCTCGCCAGCTTCGTCTTCGTCGAACTTCTTATCGAGCGCGGAGGAGGGAAGTTTTGGTCCCTCCAGCACATCGATTCCTTGCGTACCAATTGTCGTGAGCAGATCGTCCAGGTCTTCAGGAGAATGCACATCGTGCGGGATGAGATCGTTTACCTGGTCGTAGGTAAGATATCCCTTTTCCTTGCCTGTATCGATCAGCTTTTTAATGTCGTCGTACTTGTCGTCAAGAGCCAAGACGGATTATCCTTAAATCGTCCCATGGGAGGACGTCGAAACGTCGTTTATAGCGGTGGGAACGTGAAGTGGCGGGATTAGCGCCGACACAAACCTACAAAGTATAGCATAAGAAGCAGGCTTGGCCGGGTATGAATTTTCCAATCCTGAACAGTCCGCCGCCTATCTGCTCCACCGTTAATAACTTAGATGGTCAAACAGCCCATTTAGTTTCAAGGTCCTGGTCGGGTTTCCCGAGCACAAACCGGATCATAAAACCCGGTTGACAGTCCCTGGTTCTCGGTTCTCAGTCTCAGGCCTTTGGATCGCATCTTGATCGGACAGGCATGGGTCCATGAGGGCTCTCTTCAGCCGGTCTTTTTCCCGTAGCAAGAATCGCAACCTTTCCGGTTCGTGCTTTTTCGCGGCTTGCAACTCGCGTTGAACTTGTTCCATTTGGCGTTTGAACTGGATGCGCCGCAGGGCTCGCACGGCGCCTTCCAAGCGTTCGGCGGTAAGTTCCTCGTCTTCTTTCATCAGGATCGCCGCGAGCAGATTCCGATCCGAGTCAGGCAGCGGTAATTCCATGACATCCGCCGACTGCGAGCCTAGCAAGGTTTCGATCAGTGATTCCGTGGCTAATCCTGTGTGCAGGCGTTCGCTCTTGAGCACGAAACGCGCTTGGCGAGCGGGATCGAACTCTTCTTGGGCGCCGTCGCGCGCGGACAGGTGCTCTTCGGCAGTTTGGATTTCGGTGGCGGAGGTTAGGGCGCGGATCAGGAGTTTTTCGGCATCGGTGACTTGGGTGTCGACCGTGGCTTTGAGGCTGGCGGTTGACCGGTTAGCGGCTGCGTGCTTGAGTTCCTGGCGCAAGACGGTGGAATCGATGCCGAGTTTTTGCGAGATCTCGCGCGCCAGTTCGTCGCGCACGATCCGGCTGGGCACTCGCTGGATATGCGGCAGCAGGTAGTTCAACGCTTTTACTTTACCTTCGGCGCTACGAATGGGAAATTGGTTCTGGGCGCGCTCGATCAGGTAGTCAAAATAACGCTGCGAGTGCTTCAAGACCTCTCCGTATGCGTCTTTACCCTTCCGACGGATGAATAGATCGGGGTCGAAACCGGCTTCCAGAGTCAGCACTTTGATTTGGAATTCTTCTTCGACCAGAAGGCTTAGAGTGCGCTCCGTGGCCTTCGCACCTGCGGTATCGGGATCGAAATTCACGACTACGTTCTTGCTGAACCGGCCCAGCAACCTGGCCTGGAGTTCGGTAAATGCAGTGCCGGAGCTGGCGATCACGTTGTGAAATCCGGCCGCGAAAACGGAAATACAATCCATCTGGCCCTCGACCAGGATGGCGTAGTCCAGTTTGCGGATGGCTTCTTTGGCTTGGTCGAGATTGAACAAAACACGCGACTTGAAGTAAACGGCGGTCTCGGGCGAGTTGAGATATTTTGGCCCGGCTTTCTCGTCGGAAGCAAGGGTGCGCCCGGTGAATGCGATCACTCGCCCCGTCTCATTCGCAATAGGGAACATGACCCGATTGCGAAACTTGGAATAAATTGTCGTAGGTCGTTGGTCGTAGGTCGCGGGCTTTTCATCTCCGGCGAGGTCGGGCTGTCCGGCGAGGTCAACGGGCTTGTTTTGCTGAGAGCTGGCTGCTGAAGGCTGAGGGCTTTCTTTCCACGAAAACAGTCCGCTATCCCGCAACACGTCCTCGTCGAACTCTCCTTTCAGCCGGTCTTTCAGCACAAATCCTGAATCCGGGGCATAGCCAATGCGGAAGCCTTTAATCATCTCCTCGTTCAGTCCGCGCCCGGCAAGGTATTCACGGGCACGGGCTCCCTCCGGACGCCTGAGGCATTCCTGAAAGAATGCGACGGCCCGCTCGTGAACCTCAAGCAACACCGTGCGCAGCTTGGCTTCCTGAGCTTCCGCTGGACTGCTGAAGGTAAGCTTCGGCAAAGCGATTCCCAGCTTTTGGGCGACCGCCCTCACCGCTTCCACGAACGTGACGTTTTCGATTTTTTGGACGAAGGTGAAGACATCTCCCTTCACGCCACAACCGAAACAATAAAAAAACTGCCGGGTTGAATGAACTGAAAACGACGGCGTCTTCTCGTTGTGGAACGGGCAAAGTCCCGAATAGTTCTGTGCTCCGGCCTTTTTGAGCTTGACGTAATCGCCGACGACTCGGACGATGTCCGCCTGCTGCTTGACGATTTCTTTGAAGTCGGTGGCGTCGGTCATGAGTGGCGACAACTCTCCTTAGGAATTCTCAGGCGAAGAGAGACTATAAGGAATATAGCAAGCGGCCTCGCATGGCGGAAAACCTGTGAATTTCGAAGGTTACTGGTTGACGTCGGAGGAAAACCCTGATTTATTCGGCTTTTTTTGCTATTGTCCCGAGGCGTTCAAGTTCTGCCTTAACCCATCCGCAATCGATGGCATATCAGCTACCGTGGCCACCCGAACATTGTTGTCTTTGAATGCTTCCAGCGCAAACTCAATTTCCGGATTTGCGCGATTAAGGTTGTCGGCGACAACCGCTGTAAGCAGAGCGCGTGAACCGTTCTTTGCATGGATGCAGTCCGCAACCTTAGGGAAGTGATGAGCAATATTGACCGCTATCGACTGGTTGAAGTTTGTTCTTAGCGGAACAGCCTGAAAGAATCGGACCTCGGTGCCGATCACGTATCCAAAATCAAAAACTAGCCGGTCGCCTTTTTTTTGTGTATATTCCACTGCCTTGATTTTCTCCAGGCGCAAAGCCCATATTCCGGCTCGGGTTAAGGCGTCTTCTATTCCAGCAAGAATCGTTGCGTGCTCACTTTTTGGGCGGGATGCAGCGGGAAATGACTCCAGTTGCGGCTCATCTACATAGATTGACAATAGCGTCTTCAGCTCTCGGACCGGGTCTTCTGCCAGACACACTTTCCCAGGGGACATCTGAACTAAGTTCGTAAATGAGTCTTCCAACTTGAGGAGCAGCCGGCCCACGTCCTGCGAATGCTGCAATTGCGTCCGAATATCGAGCTCAAGACTTTGCAAAACCTCAACATCGACTCGTTTGTCCAGGCATTGCACGCGGTGCCAATCGCTAGTCATGCCCACATCGGCAAAGCCGAAGCCGTTAGGGCGTGGTTCGACCAACAACACTCCAACGCTCAAGTAGTCTCCTCTCACCACGTGAGGGACGTATCGCAACACATAGAACTCAAGCTGCTTCAGATCAGCCATCGGGATTCGATCCTGAAACTCGGTATCTTGATTTTTGAATAGGTGGTCCATCGTAGTTCATCGCCGCAGTAACTCACGCATCCTCCGTCCAATTTGGAAATGGCTGTCTCGCGGACGTCCGAAACGCGATGATCAGCTCGCGTACTTTTGAGCGCCGATCAAGCAGGCAGCGGATCAGTTCCTCAAGCGCGCCCCAGTCACTGGAATACCACTCAGGCGGAATCTCCGCTGCACAGTTCCAGATAAGCTTTTCGTTCATCCCCTCTATCGTCGCCAGCCAGGGCTGAAATGACTCCCAACCGTGCACACTCAAATACACTTCATTATGGGCATATACGCCTCGCAGCGGATAATCGGGAAATGTCCAGTCGCCGGCGTTGAAGCAATATCCCTGATCGATGAAGGTCACCGTGTATTTTTTTTCTCGCGTTTTTCGCCAAAATGTCGCCTGCCTGCCGTTTGAATTCGCGGTCCACTTATCGAGAACCAGCATCCCAGCGAACGTTCCAAGGTTTCGCACCCGTTCCAACATGGTCACGGGGAAATAGTCGAATATTTGACCTTGCAGCGGATCGACTACGTAACGGGACCCGAATTGAAGGCCGGGCTGGCAGCGAATCACGTTGCCGGAGAGCTGAATGTTGAGATCAGACGAGTTCTCCACCAGCCAATCACCAACTTCGACGAGTTCGGTTGGTGGAACGGGCAATCCGGCAGCCTCAGCGAGCCGCGTGGCCAGCAACTCATTCGCCAGTACGCGCAAATGCTGGGGATTGTTGCGGAACTTCACCACGTAAAAGTTCCCATCGGAGCAGCGCATCATGTGCCCCTGAGCACCGCCTCGCATTCTTCGAACGTGTTGCACAGCTTGCACTGCCAAACGGCAAGTCCTCGAAAGTGCCCAGAGGAGTTCATGCTATGCCTACTTTCGAGGGCTGGATGTGATGTTTGAACATGGAAGCAGTGTGGATTTCTCAACCAGACTGTCATTCCGAAGCGACGCGAGGAATCTGCATTTTCGCGGCTGCGAGCGACAGCAGATTCCTCGCTTTGCTGGGAATGACAAACTGGTGGTCGCAATGACAAACTGGTTGTAAATAGACCGGCCTCGCGGATCAGACTCGCAACTCGACAATCGTCGCGCCTCCACCGCCTTCATTGTGGGGTGGTTCGGTAACGGATTCCACGTGCGGGTGCTTCTGCAAGTACTGACGCAGGGCTTTACGCAAAATGCCCATGCCGCTGCCGTGAACGACACGGACTCGCGGCAGTCCAGCAAGGAAAGCGCGGTCGACGAACTTCTCAACTTCCCGGGTGGCATCGTCCACGGTCCGGCCGATCACATTGATCTCGGAGGGCGTACTCTGGTTTTCACTTTGCAGCGAGACCGAGATGCCACGAGCGCGAGCGGCTTTGACTGGAGAGTCTGATGCGTGCACCAGCACTTCTGCGATATCGTCGCGCGCGATCTTCATCTTCATGGCGCCGATCTCGACTTCGAAATGATTGTCATCGATTCGGCGTGATACCACAGCTGGTCTGCCGACGGACTTCAGCTTCACCGTATCGCCTTCGGAGACATGCTTTACAACTTGCGGCTGCGCATCTGGGTCTCCTTGGTCGGCGCCGGTGGTATGGGCTACGACCGCCGAATCAAACTGTTCACGAAATTCGCGACGCAGCCTGGAAATGCGGCGTTCGGCATCTTTGGACAGTTTTTGCGCCGCCGCCCGATCCTGAATGGCGTTGACCATCTCGCGCGTGTGATATTCGAAATCGCGCAATAGGCTGTCGAGTTTCTTTTCCATTTCCTTTATTTTGGCCTGCTGTTCTTTCTTGCCTTCCGCAGCCAGTTGGGCTTTCTCGCGTTGAAGTTCTTCTTCACGAGCGCGTAAGCGAAATCGTTCGGCTTCGACCTCGCGCAGCTGCTCGTGCAGGCGATCGAGGAATTGGCCCACATCGCGCGCCTGCGAACCTAACCGGGCACGGGCTGCAGCGATGATTGTGGGATTGAGGCCGAGGCGCTGCGCGATGTTGATGCCCGCGGAGGCTCCTGGGACGCCGATTTTCAACTCATAGGTAGGTTGCAGTGTGGCTTCGTCGAAGCCCACGGAAGCGTTGATCACTCCGGGTGTGTTTGCCCCAAAGACTTTCAGCGTAGTGTGATGGGTCGAGATAATCGTGCTGCATCCGGTGCGACGGAAGTGTTCCGCGATGGCGACGGCTAAAGCCGCACCTTCCTCGGGATCGGTGGCGGAACCGAGTTCATCGAGTAACACCAGCGATTGAGCGGTCGCGGTACGGGAGACGAAATCGATGTTGGTGACGTGAGCGGAGAAGGTGGAAAGATTCTGCTCGATGGATTGATAGTCGCCAATGTCGGCGAGCACTGCGTCGAATACTGGAAGCTCGGCGCGGTCGGCGGGAACCGGAATTCCGGATTGCGCCATCAGGGCGAGCAATCCAACGGTTTTCAGAACGACGGTCTTGCCCCCTGTGTTCGGGCCGGTAATGACGAGTTCCTGTCCTTCGCCTTCGAGCTCAACGCTGGTGGGAATAACATGGCCCCCCTTTGCCTTGAGGTTGCGCTCGAGTAGCGGATGGCGGGCTTTAATGAGGACGAGTCGGGACTTGCCCGGTATGGGCGGCCGGGGGCGGCCGTCCCCACGTGAGCCCGGAACGGACAAAACCACTTGGACGCAGTTGTATTCCTCTCCAAAATGCGCTTTGGCGAACTGCAGTTCTAGTTCTGCCAGCGTCTCGATCGCCGCGAGGATCGGGCCAGCGCTTTCCCCGATACGCTGCGTCATCTCGACCAGGATGCGGCGGATCTCCGCTTGCTCATCATCCAGCAATCGCACCAGTTCGTTGTTCTGATCGATGGTTTCCAGAGGTTCGACGAAGACGGTTTGTCCGCTGGAACTGGCGCCGTGAACCACGCCCTGCACTCGCCGTTTCTGTTCGACCTTTACCGGGATAACGAAGCGTTCGCCGCGAATCGTGACCAGTTCGTCCTGTACAGCGCCGCCTTCGGATAAGCGGCGCAGATATCCTCGCAGCGACTCCTGAATCGAGCGACGTTGCTTTTCTATTTCGCGGCGAATGCGGGCGAGTTCTGGCGACGCTTTGTCGTCGAGAGTGCCGTCGGGGAGGATTTTGTTACGGAATGCTCGCAGGAATTCAGTGAAGTCGGTGATTGCCAACGAAAGCTGTACCACCGCTTTCCACTCCAACTTCATTGCCGCAGGCGGGCTCGATGCAATTTCGCGCCACTCGGCGGCGCGATCAACCACCAGTATCACGTCGCGAATATCCGTGGTTTCCAGCGCCGCGCCCAAGATGTGGGATTTCTCCACCAGTTTGGTGACGTCGATCAGGCCGGAAAACTCGAATCGTCCCCCTACGCGGCGGAATTCGCGGATCTCAGTCGCGAGCTGCTGCTGATTCTCGATCCACTCGCGGTCGGTGGAAGGAGCGATGTGAGCGATCAGCCGTTGCCCCAAGGGCGAAGAGGCGTAGCCACTCAGCAAGTCGCGAAGAGAGTCGAATTCCAGCACTCGGGCGCTGGTGTGGGTTAGCGGCTGGGGAGGCATCGGATTCAATGTTACAAGAAGGAGCGGGCTTGCTCTGCTAGAATCGTTGCTTGTAAGGACGGACATTTTATCTGTCCGAGGTTGCCAATGGCCTTTCCCATCACGCGCCTTCGTCGTCTTCGCCAGAGCGAACAGCTGCGTTCCATGGTGCGCGAAACCCGTCTTTCGCCGACGTCGTTTGTCTATCCGATGTTCGTTTGCCCGGGAGAAGGCGTGCGCAAGGAAGTGCGCTCCATGCCCGGCGTGTTCAATCTTTCGGTGGATGAGGCGGCGAAAGAGGCAAAGCAGGCGCATTCGCTGGGAGTGCCCGCAATCATTTTGTTTGGACTGCCGGAAAAGAAAGATGAACTGGCCACGGGCGCCTGGGCGGAAGACGGGATCGTGCAGCAGGCAGCCCGCGCTATTAAGCATGAGGTCCCGAAGCTTATCATCATGGGCGATGTGTGCCTGTGTGAATACATGTCGCACGGCCATTGCGGAATTGTTCGTGCTGCTCATCCGCAGTCGCTCGGGGCTGCCGTCGCTGCGCCCCCGCCGGTCACTACCGACTACGAAATCGTTAACGATGCTTCACTCGAACTGCTGGCTCGCACCAGCATTTCGCTGGCCCGCGCCGGCGTGGACGTGATTGCTCCTTCGGACATGATGGACGGCCGCGTGGGCGCTATCCGCAACGCGCTCGACCATGCGGGCTTGGCAAGTACGCCGATCCTTTCCTATGCGGCGAAGTTTGCCTCGGCGTTTTACGGGCCGTTTCGCGAAGCGGCTGACTCGACCCCGCAATTCGGGGATCGCCGGTCGTATCAGATGGACGGCGCCAACCTGCGCGAGGCCATGCGCGAGATCGAACTCGATATCGAAGAAGGCGCGGACATGATTATGGTGAAGCCGGCCATGCCCTACCTGGACGTAATCGCCGCGGCCCACGATCGTTTCGACTTGCCTCTGGCGGCGTATCAGGTTTCGGGCGAATACGCCATGATCGAAGCCGCCGCCCGTAACAACTGGATCGACCGCGAACGAGTCATGATGGAGTCGCTGCTTTCGATCCGGCGCGCCGGGGCTCGCATCATTCTTACTTACTACGCCAAAGACGCGGCACGTTTGCTTGCATAGGTGCGGTTCCGTTCCGCATCGCGTTTCTCCACGCGATGTCCACTGACCTGTAAAGAGCCAATATGCCTTGTGAAGGTACTTTTCCAGAAATTCTTGATACTGAACGGCTCGTATTGCGTCGGTATGCCAGCGCCGACGGCGCAGCCATCCTGGAGTTGATCGATAAAAACAGAGCTCGTCTCATGCAAAATTTTTCACAGATGGCCAAAGGCTTGTTTAAAGATGAGGATGTGAAGTCCTTCGTGGAAGACAAGACCGAGCAATGGGCTACCGGGAAGGCGTTTTGTTACGGTATCTGGCTCAAAACGTCAAAGCAACAAGTAGGGCAGCTTCAAGTCAAGCATATTGCGTGGGATGTGCCTTCTGCTGAACTTTCATACTTCATTGGCAGTTCATCCGCGAGACATGGCTTTGCTGCAGAGGCCATCTCGGCAATACTGCGCACGGCGTTCAAACAGCTAGATTTTAGGAGCGTTTGTTCGGATAGTTACATCGAATCATGAAAGCATTTCGCTCGCGAATAAACTAGGTTTCAAACATGAAGGGTTCCATAGAAACGAATTCAGGTGCGGATTCGGCGAACTTCACGATGTCCACTACTTCTCTTTGACCAGCGATGATTCAGCGGTCCCGCAACTGTTTGAACACGCTGGTTTCACGAATCGTTACGCACTGTCGTAGAATCACCTATTTGGACACTCATTATTATTGTTCTTGGGGAGCACTACTTTGCCTGAAACCATTTATGACATTGCAATCGTCGGCAGCGGTCCGGCCGGATATACCGCGGCCATCCGCGCTGGTCAGTACGGGCTGAAGACGGCCTTGATTGAGAAAGACGGCTTTCTCGGTGGTACTTGCCTGCATGTGGGTTGCATTCCGACCAAGGCTCTTTTATTTAACGCTGAGATTTGGGACCACTTGAAAGATGCAAGGGAGTTTGGAATCGAAGGCGTCGATTCACGCAAACTGAATTGGGCGGCCATCCAGGAGCGCAAGTCGAAGATCGTCAGCAAACACGCAAAGGGCCTGGAATTCCTGATGCGTAAGAATAAGGTAGAGACGATAAAAGGCTATGGCACGCTCGCTGGGCCTGCGCAGAACGGAGTGCTAACCGTTGAAGTCAGCGACGGCGGCAAGAGCAATCTCATCAAGACGAAAAATGTCATCCTGGCTACCGGCTCTGAAGCCCGCATGATTCCGGGCCTGGAGCCGGACACGCGCGTGCT
>Ga0210383_10000517_pt1 | contig 35554 bp, 29 predicted proteins | sample IncBWC14OmetaG_FD_160072 | JGI IMG/M metagenome (GOLD analysis project Ga0210383, IMG submission 160072) | Forest soil microbial communities from Barre Woods Harvard Forest LTER site, Petersham, Massachusetts, United States - Inc-BW-C-14-O ... | reverse complement strand
CTGTCGAATTCAATTTGAACCACGACGGAATTAACGATTTTCAGCTTTCGTGGGTATATACCACCGAAAGAAGGCGCCGGCCAGAAGGATTCTTCCAGTCCTCTATGTTGGTGGCACCGGCGCAACCGTCTAATCGCGTCCGTATTTCTAAGGGCAAGAACTATATCGCCGCAGCCGCGCTTAAGAAGGGGGAAAACGTAGGGGAGCGCAGCCCCTTTGAGCCGGGAAATTCCGCGATGGACATGTGGGCGTGCGTCGGCGGTACGTCCGGGGGATGCGGCGGGTTTTGGCTGGGCGTGAATCAGGCTTACCTGGGCCTGAAATTTGTCATCCAAGGAGAGACTCACTTTGGTTGGGCGCACATTCGCAAGACCGGAGTCGGCGTAAGCGGCCCCACACTCGTCGGCTATGCTTACGAGACCGTCCCCAACCGGCGCATCATAACGGGCGCGACAACAGGATCAGAGGAGGTCGGTGTGGGGGAGTCGAATGCAACTCTCACGCCGCCCGTCCGCGAACCAGCTACTCTCGGCTTGCTGGCGATGGGAGCGCGCGGGCTGTCTATCTGGCGGCGCGAGGAGTCAGTCGCTACTGCGCAGTAAAAAAGCTGGACTATGGTTTCAGATTATCTGCTTGAAGGTTGATCGTCCGCTGCAGCACCGGGAACAACCTCTGTCGTCGAGGGATCTGCAGCAGATACGTTGGAGACGTCAGCCGCGGGAGGAATTCCCTTTGCTTCGACGATCGCCCAATGCCACTCTTGGCCATCCTGCAGGCTGGCATCCAGCTTCTCCCGAAAAACGGTCGTCGCCAGGGGAGCGGCCGAAGCTTTCAGATGCAGCAGTAGAGTGACGTCAGAACGCTTGTCGCTGGTGACGGCTTCGCCCGCGACTGCGGGTAGCAACTTGGCAGTCCCGTAGTTCTCGGTAGTTGGATCGTCGGCACGGACGATGGTCAGACCCACCGTAATTTCCTTAACATTCCACGCGGTTGCGTTGTACATCGAGACTTCGAGCATGTCTCCCTGAATGTTGGCGGGACCATCCAGCTTGGCAAGTTCACTCTGCGGGAGGTCTTGCGTCACATATGGACTGGAAAGCAGCGCGGTGGTGTTGGCGTTGAATGAAAGGCTGCAGGTCCCGTCGGGCGAGGACATCTTGAAGTTTTTTCCCTTTCCGTCAAAGGAAAACATCGGAGCCGTGGTGAGCCGGAGTTTCTCAACATCAGCGATGACCTCAGAAAGATTTTCGTTATCGATGACGTTCGACGCTGCCGGTTCTTTCGGCTGTTTGCTTTGACGAAGGGAACGCGCAAGATCGCCCAGCGGGACTGCTCCGTCCGCTTGCGCAATGGCGGGGATCGCCTGCGTTATCCCTAGAAAAACCAGAAATACGCCGAGATAAACCTGAGGCTTCATGAGATATTGGCGAAAAAAGAGTTCTCCCTAAGCCAAATTGTAGTCAGAAACGGGCTGCGGAATCAGCACGGAGGGACGAACGTTAGTCGTAGAACCTTAGGGCGGGTCGCCCTTTCTTCTCGTCCCGTGTGAAAACGGGTTCAAGGGCTTGCCCCTGGCGAGTGAAAACAGATTCCTCGTCGCTTCGCTTCTCGGAATGACATAGAGAAGCGGGTGGAGGCCAAAACACCGTATCGGAGCGAAAAATCACGGACGTGCGGGACGAAGTAGGTGCGCAACAGGGCGCTGCACGTCCGTGAACTTTACAGCAAGCCAGAGGAGCGAAAACGAGTGACCGGGTCCACCATCGGCATGGGTTCTCTTTTAAATATCCAACGAGCCACCGCAAATCCCAACGCCGCGTAGCACAGATGAACGATTTTCATTTACTCACCTCCGAAAAGATGCGCCACAGCACCTAAGGGGAGGCTCAATGCAGTCAAGGTAGCAAGCGCACACTGGTCGTGCAACGCCCGAATGGGCTATAGACGTAGCACGAAGGTTTAGGGAAGTAACCTGGGAAGTAACCAGAAAACGTAATATTCATGAGGGTTGCAACGCCTTGCAACCGCACAAGGCTTGCTTACACTTGCAGCACATCGCCTTCGCGAGCCACCATCTGATAGAGCACTGGGCTCACGATCCGGCCGAGGAATAGCCTGGAGATCAGTCCGGCCACAATCACGATGGCAAATGGCTTCTGCGAGTCCGAGCCCACGCCCGTGGAAAGCGCCGCGGGCAGAAGCCCCAGGCAGGCAACCAGCGCCGTCATCATGATCGGCCGGAGACGGATCAGCGAACCGTCCAGCGTGGCTTGGCGAATGCCCTGCCCTTCTAGACGAAGCTTGTTGATATAGGAAACGTCAATGATCGCAGTTTCGGCTGAGACGCCCATGAGCACGAGCAGCCCGAGAACCGAGGAAACGCTGAAAGTCATGTGCGTGAGTTTGAGTGCCAGCAGCGCGCCAACCGGCTCCGTCATCACCACTCCAATGACCACGGTGACCGGGAATTTGAAGTTTCCGTAGAGCGCGAACAGGATCACGAAGATCAGGACAACTGCGAACGGGCCAATCACCATGAACTGCCGTTGGGCCTCGACGTACTCGCTGTATTCGCCGCCCCAGTCCAGCCGGTAACCCTGTGGCAGTTTAACCGACGACTCGACAGCCTTCTGCGCTTCGTTGACCGCGCGGGCCAGGTCGCGTTCCTCGATGCTGAATTGAACTCCGATATAGCGAGAATTGTTTTCCCGATAAATAAACGACGCACCCTTGCCCTGATGAATGCTGGCCAGTTCCGAGATCGGAACCTGCTGGCCGGAAGGAGTGGGGACCAGCAAATTAGCAATGGCGTGCTCGCTCGAGCGATACTGCGGCTTCATGCGAACCACCAGGTCAAACAGCTGTTCTCCCTGAATCACCTGCGTGGCTGCCTGGCCGCCGACCCCGGCCTGAATCACGCCTTCGACATCGGAAACATTGATGCCGTAACGCGCGATTTTTTCGCGGTCCACATCGATCTGTACACTCGGCTGTCCCAGTTCGCGCACCACTGTGAGTTCGGTAAAGCCGGGAACCTGTTGCAGCACGCGCTTGATCTCGACCGCTTTATCCTCGAGTACTTGCAGGTCCGGTCCAAAGATTTTTACAGCCAGCGCACTCTTTAAACCCGTCAGCGCCTCATCCACGGCGTCTTCGGCCGGCTGGGTGAAGTTGAAAATTACTCCGGGATACGATTCGATTTTTTTCTGAATATCTTTAGTCAGCTCAGCCTTGTTATGGATCGGTCCCTGGCTCCAGGTCGAGTCTTTATAGGGCTTCAACCCGACGTAGAACTCGCAGTTGAAGAAACCAGTGGGATCAGTACCGTCGTCGGGGCGGCCCAACTCCGAACCAACCTCCGTAACCATGGGATAGGCCATCAGGATTTTGCGGATCTGCGGGGCGAACTTAGACGCCTCCTCAAAGGAGATGGTGTAGGGCATGGTGGCACGGACCCACATCGCTCCTTCGTCGAGATGGGGCATGAACTCGCCGCCGATGAAGGGAATCAGAAGCAGCGAAGCGGCGAAAATGATGGTAGCGAGAACCATCGTAAGATTCGGACGGTCCAGGCACCAGCGGAGTTCCGCCGCGTACTCGTCTTTCAACCATTCGTACACCCGGTTCACATTTTCCTTCACCCCTTGCTTGAACCAGTAAGAAGCGAGGACAGGAACCAGCGTAAGCGTGAAGAGCAGCGAGCCGAGCAGAGCCCATGACATCGTTTCCGCCATGGGGTGGAAGAGCTTGCCGGACGGGCCGCTCAGCGCGTAGATCGGAATGTATCCGGCGAGGATGACGGCGATGGAGTAAAAAATGGGCCGGTCGACATCATGCGCCGCCGCGATAATCACTTCGTGAAGGTTGTACTCCTGACCGTAGCGGGCGGCGAGTTCACGATGAATGTTCTCCATCATGACAACGGTGCCGTCGATGATGATTCCAAAATCGATGGCCCCGATGGAGAGCAGGTTCGCTGGAATTCCTCGAGCATGAAGAAAAATGAAAGAAAACAGAAGGCTCAGCGGAATGGTTAGAGCCACGATGATCGCGGCGCGCACGCTTACCAGGAAGAAGATCAACACAATCAGAACCAGGGCCATGCCGAGCAGCAGGTTATGCTCCACGGTGTCGATCGTGACCTGCACCAGGTCGCTGCGATCATAAAATGGGCGGACTTTCACATCCGGTGGTAAAAGGTCGCGGTTGATCTCTTTAGTCTTCTCTTCCACACGTTTGAGAACGTTCTGCGTCTGCTCGCCGGTGAGCATGAGAATGACGCCTTCGACCCGGTCGTCATCTTTCTGGAAACCGAATTCTCCCAGGCGCGGCGCATGGCCTATAGTGACCTCCCCGATGTCACGGATCCGAACCGGCACGCCGTTGTTATTCCCTACGACGATGTCACCGATGTCTTCGGTTTTGGCAACCAGTCCAAGCCCGCGCACGTAGAAAAATTGCGAGCCCTGCGAATAAAAACCCCCGCCGGCATTGGCGTTGTTGGCAGCCAGGGCATTGAGCACCTGCGGCAAGGGAACGTGATAACTGTAAATTTTGGCTGGGTCGAGCAGCACTTGATATTCCATCACCGTGCCGCCGAAGCCGGAATCGTCAGCCACGCCGGGCACGGACTTATAAGCGCGCTCAATCACCCAATCCTCGTACGTCTTGAGCTCTTGCGGAGTACGGTCCGGACTGTCAATCACGTAGCGATAAACCAGGTTTGACGGGCTCGACAAAGGCGCCAGGCTGCCCGTTACACCCTGAGGCAGCGTGGCATTTGAAAGCCGTTCGAACACTACTTGCCGGGCGAAATAGTTGTCCGTGCTCTCTTCAAACGTCATGATGACGTCGGACAAGCCGTAGAGAGAGATCGAACGCATGAACACCATGTGCGGCACACCGTTCATCTGCAACTCGATTGGCAGGGTTACCAGCCGTTCGACTTCCTCAGCCGCGTGCCCCGGCCACTGAGTGATGACCTCGACCAGCGGGGGTGACAGGTCCGGGTAGGCATCGACGGGCATATTCTGAAACGAGATCACGCCAGCGATCATCACAAGCGCCGCCAGCATAAGCACCAGGAACCGCTGGCGGAGGGCGAATTGGACGATGTGATGAATCATTTCGGGTCGTGTCTTTCTTCAGCGTTGCAAAGAATTCTGGAACTGCAGAAAAAGGCTGCCATCGCCAACCACACGGTCGTTGGCTTGCAATCCGCTAAGAACTTGGGTTTTTCCCAGAACGCTTTCTCCCAGCGTGACATCCCGTCTGGCGAACTGCCTTTGTCCGGTCTCCACATAGACGTAGGGCATGTTCTGATCGTTGCGCAGCACGGATGAGTCGGGGACGAACAGCGCGTCGGCAATCACGCCAGCTTGGACCTCCGCCGTCACGTACATCTCCTTCTTGAGGCGCTCGCCGGGATTGGGAGCTTCAATGCGCGCCTGGAGGGTGCGCGTGTTGGGGTCGAGCGCGGGAGAAATGTATTGGATCTTTCCGCGCACCACTCCCGGGTACGATTCGTTGACAATCGTTACTGGGTCGCCAGCGTGCACGTAGGCCACGTCTTTTTGGTAGATATTGACGAGAATCCATACTGAATTCATGTCGGAGAGAGTGAAGCATTGGGTCGCGCCGGCCGCCAGCAATTGACCCGCGGAGCACTGGCGATCGACTACCTCTCCGGCCACCGGCGAGTAGAGCGGGATTTCCGGCGACGGAGGTTTGGTGACAATCGTCTCCGGATTCGCTATGCCCAGAACACGGATGGCGTCGGCGCTCGACTCGAAATCCGCCTGCGCCTGAGCGCGGTTCGATTGTGCCTGTTCAAGATCGGCCTCAGCAATGGCGTGATGCGCATACAGGTCTTGTGCACGGCTGTAAGCCTTGTCCGCAAGCTGGAAAGCGTCGCGCGCCTTGATGTAAGACGCCCGCAGCAAAGAGTAATCCGGGCTGGCTACGTAAAGCAGCGCTTGACCCGCGCGCACGTGTTCGCCCTGTACCACCAGCACCCGGCTGACCGGGCCTCCGACCTGCGTAATTACCGGGGTGGTCTTAAAGTCGTTATATTCAACCGCGCCCGTCAAACGGAGAACGCGCGTCAGCGGCCCCCGCCCCACCGCCAAAACTTGAATGTGAGACATCTGGTCGGACGGAAGCGAGAACAGTTCAGCTTTGGACTCCGGGCGTTCCGTTGTCGAGAACGAGGTCATCTTGCTGGCTTGTTCGCCTGATCCTCCGCAGCCGGCAAGAACCAGCGCCGCAGCCAGCACTACGCTGTTGATCAGCCAAGCTCGTATTCCAGGTGAACCACGCCGCGCTTTACGGCTCACGCAGTCGAGAACTCCGACGGCGGTTTTTGTTTCCGTTTTCATGGCAGGTTCCTCGTCCCCACTGCTTCTTTCAATTGTTCGAGCGCGGTCATATAAGAACTCAGTGCCTGGCGGTATGCCAACTGAGCAGCCCGGTAGCTGCGTTCCGCGTCCAGGAAATCCAACAGGCTGGCCGCGCCACGCTTGTAAGCGTATTCGCTGATGTCGCGAGAGTCTTGCGCTTGCTTCAGATATCCAGAAATGTACAGTTGGACGATTTCGTCATTGCTCTTGATCGCCTCATAGGCGTTCGCGACGTCTGACAGCACTTGATCACTGGCCGATAGCTGCGATTCCTGAGCCTGAGTAAGTGCATAGCCGGTGCGAGCGATCTCGCCCTGATTGCGATTGAAAATGGGCAGCTCGAAATTGGCGAAGATCGAAGCCGTGTTCTGTCCCGAAGTGTGCGTGAAATCGAAAGTGCCGTTGACATCGACCTTGCCGTTGGCTTTGGCCAAACGGATCTGGCTCTGCGCCGCCGTTACGCCGAGCAAGGCAGCCTGGAAATCAGGTCGTACTTTGAGTGCTTTAGCTTGCAAATCCTCGAGGTTGGCTTTCAGGGGCTCATATGCCAAGTCGCCAATAACGTCGAAGTTTGCCGGCACAGTGTCAAAGCCAAGAAATTGCCTCAAGCCGACCAACGCCTGCGCCTTCGCCAGGCGCGCCGCGGAAACGTCGGTTTGAAATTGCAGGAACTGAAGCTTGATCTTGAGATAGTCACCTTCGCTGATGGCACCAGCTTTCAACTGCGCTTCCCCGATGTCAACCGTCGTCTGGAAGCTTTTCATATCCGCGAGGGCAAACTGCAGGGTCGATTCGGCCAGCAGGACGCTCACGAACTGTTGCCCCACGTTGAAGGCGAGAGTGCGTTCGGCGTCGGAGACTTGCGCACGGGTTACCGCGGTTTGATCGCGTGCAGCTTGCAGCCGGCTCTGACGCTTGTGTCCGCGTTCAAACAAATACGAGATGCCGATATCAAATTGCTGGGCTAAGTCAAGATCTTCCGACGAAAAATCACTCGGGGTAAAAATCGGGATGAACTGGGCATCGGCGCCGAGAACCGGGTTGGGACGCAAGTTCGCGGTGGTCTCCTGCGCCTGATTTTGAAAGATCAGAGTACGGGTGGCGTTGAGAGCATGATTGTGGGCCAAGGCCAAATTGATGGCCTGATCAAGGCTGATGAGAGTTGTCGATTGGCCAGCACCCAACTGAGCCGTCAGAAGGACAAATAGCGTCAGAGCAGCGAACGCGTGGAATTGTGGGCGATCCGTTTGTGGGCGACCGACCGACTTTCCTCCGCACCCATCGATGCTTGCGGGTGTTGGCCCACGAAGTGGCAGCGTCCTGAAAGAATGTATTTGCAATGCGAATTCCAAGTCCTGTTTGGGCCCTTAAATGAGCCACTACGGGCGTATTGAAAAACCCAAATCGTTTTTTTGGGAATCCCGACAGCAAGGAGAGCAGAAGACGCTAAAGGGTGGGAGGAGGGCGGACATACAACTGGAAGGCCGCAAGAAAAGGCCGAGGGCGCATGTGCAATGGTGAAACCCGCGCACGGCGGCGAAAAACAGAGCAAAATGCGATCGACAGTACGATAGCCGCGACTGACTGGGCCATCAGGCAAGTCATGCACAGCGTGGTGTTGGCTGAGTCTGGCCGCACCTGCGTACCACCGCGCAAGTCTAACGATTGGAAGCCGCAGAAATGGGCGGCCTGCGCCAAAGTAGCGATCAGCAGCAAGGCTACGCTTAAGTAAGCCAGCCATTTCGCGCCATTCGTTCTGGTGAGGACCCTCAACATTCTCCTGCCGTTAGATGCAGCATAGAGCCAAAACACATAGAGTACGCAAGTTACCAGAGTTACGCAGAGATTCTAGCACCCTCCGGCTGGACCATGGCCCTTCTTTGCAAGGGGCTTCGGTTGCGGTATCGAATCTCATTTCGGAGCGCACGACCTAGGATGCCCCTAAAATCAGCGTAAGTGTAGACTGCTCTTTCTATTGTAGTAGAGGCGGAGGGTGCGATGAGCTTGGCAAGCGGACTGGTAAAGCCGTACCGAGTGGAAGATGGAGCGAAGTTCCAGCTGAAGAACTTTGATCCCGGCGACACCGGGAAGATTCATTCCAAACGCCACGCCAAACAGCTGCTGAACCAGGGCATCGAATCACTGTCCGAATTACAGGACAAACTTTACGCGCAAAATCGATGGGGCGTATTGCTCATCTTTCAGGCGATGGACGCAGCCGGCAAAGACGGCGTCATTAAGCACGTAATGTCGGGTGTAAATCCGCAAGGTGTGCAGGTGTATTCATTCAAGGTTCCATCGGCGGAGGAATTGAGTCACGATTATCTGTGGCGCACGACGAAGCGGGTGCCGGAACGCGGCCAGATCGGCATCTTCAACCGGTCTTATTACGAAGAGGTGCTGGTGGTGCGGGTTCATCCTGAACTGCTGAGGGACGAAAGAATTCCTCCGTCTTTGATAACCAAGGATATCTGGACGGAGCGCTTTCGCGATATCAATGCTTTCGAGCGCTATTACGCCAGCAACGGAATTGTAATCCGCAAGTTCTTTCTCAATCTTTCGAAGAAAGAGCAGAAGAAGCGCTTTCTAGCCAGGCTGGAGCATCCGGAGAAGAACTGGAAATTCTCCTCCTCCGATGTGAAAGAGCGACAATTCTGGGACGATTACATGAAGGCCTATGAAGACATGATCGCCCATACAGCGAGTCCGCATGCGCCCTGGTACGTCGTCCCCGCGGACAACAAATGGTTCACGCGGCTAATCGTGGCCGCGGCGGTTGTTGAAACCCTTGAGGAGTTAAATCTCGCTTATCCCAAGGTCGATCCCGATAAGCGCAAAGAGCTGCGAGCCGCACGGGCGATGCTTGCCGGGAAGAAAGCGTAAGAGCACGCGGAAGAATTTTGAAAGCAGTTCCCTCGCCGTTACGGACCACCCAGCCGCGATTGAATGATGGGCTGCGGACACTCGACCGCGATCGCGAATCCATCTTCTGTTGGCTTGGGATTAACCCCACCACTTTGCCTACGCCCACGAATTGAATGGGGCGGCCAAGCTCGTTGGGTTCTACGGTCAGAGTGAAACTCACGGGAGTTTCCTGCGGGATCATCAAAGAAGTTTCCAGCAGCACACCCCGGACGCTAATGTTCCGGCTCATGGCTTGGACTTGAACAATGCGCGCGCCCGAGTGCGCTTTGAGTTGAACCGGATATTGCAAGCTGAAGCGGCGATACCTGCGGGTTTGCGCAGGCGTAGACCGTGCGATGTGATCGAGGTTTTCCATAGCGAGCGGCTTGTTCCCGCAACCGGCCCCGATGCTAACCCTCGCTTGGGGCGCACAAAAAGAGCACCAAAGGACGCTGCCCATGAGGCCAAGGCCGGCACTCGTAATGGCCAGCGTTCGCTGCGGAATTTGAAGTAACCGGGTACTGCGTTGTGCACACGCGCCGAGTGTCCACTTTCCAGCGGTGGGCAGCGAATTCAACACGCCTCCAGTAGGTCACGCAGCTTTCGCTGGCACGTCCTTCCGCGACCTATTCAATTTTCCGGTCGCCGTTCAGACTACCTCTTCGCCCCAGATAGGTAATCGGGGAGAGGGTGACCCGCATTTATGACGAAACAGCTTCAAGTTCGCTGGAATGCGTTTGTCGTACTTCTCACTCTTGCCACAATGGTAGGATGCCAAGGCCTTAGCAGTTCGAGCAAGTCGTCCACCACGAACACTTCGAACAACACCAAGCCGGGAGTGCTCGCAGTCTCGCCGGTGAGCATAAGTTTCGGCATCGTAAAAGTAGGAAACAATCAGAACCAGCCGGCGACCATGGTCAACTCCGGCGGCTCCAGCCTCACCGTGACCAAGGTGACGCCGACCGGTACGGGCTTTGGCGTGAGCGGATTGAGTTTGCCGATGACGCTGGCGGCGGGTCAGAGCCAGCCTTTTACCGTGACATTCGCTCCGCAGGCAGTAGGCTCGGCCAGCGGCAACTTAGCTATCACAAATTCCGGTTCAACTCCCACCGTTAACGTCGCTCTTTCCGGAGGCACGCAGACGGCGGGCACTCTGACTCCGAGTCCTTTGAGCCTTGGTTTTGGAACCGTTCAGCTGGGCAACAAGCTGACCCTCTCTGAAAGTCTCACGAATACCGGGGGCTCTAGTCTTACAGTGACGCAAGTGAACCCAACAGGGACTGGCTTCAGCGTGAGCGGATTGAGCTTGCCGCTCACCCTGCCCGCCGGGGAAAGCCAACCTTTCAGCGTCACCTTCACTCCGCAAGCGTCAGGCACGGTCAGCGGAAATCTTGCCATCGTGAATACGGGTTCAGTTCCCACAGTGAACGTTGGCCTTACGGGCGGCTCGCAGACCGCGGGTGTGCTTACGCCGAGCCCTGCAAGTCTAAACTTCGGAAGCGTTCAGGTCGGCAGCAATCAGGTGCTCTCGGAAACGTTGACCAACACCGGTGGAACCAGTGTCTCCGTAACTCAGGTGAGTCCGTCGGGAACCGGCTTCAGCGTAAGCGGATTGAGCTTGCCTTTGAATCTGGCGGCGGGTCAGAGTCAAGCCTTCAACGTCACCTTCACGCCAACAGCAACGGGCAACAGTAACGGGAATCTGTCGATCATCAGCAACGCTTCGAACTCTTCGCTCAGCGTCGCGCTATCCGGAAACGGGTTGGCGCCCGGTTCTCTTGCTCCGAGTCCTTCCAGCCTTAACTTCGGCAGCGTTCAGGTTGGAAACAAGCTGCAGCTGTCCGAGACTCTAACCAACACGGGCGGAGTCAACGTTAATATTTCGCAAGCTTCGATCGCGGGGACTGGGTTCACAATGAGTGGATTGACCGCGCCCCAGGTTCTCACGCCCGGACAGCATTACACCTTTACCGTCACCTTTACGCCGCCCTCCCCCGGAAATTACACAGGAAGCGTTTCGATTGTGTCGGACGCTTCGAACCCAAACCTGTCCATCCCCCTTAGCGGCACAGGGACACCCGTGCCGCCGGGGCAGCTGAACGTTTCTCCGACCACCAACGCCTTCGGCAATGTGATTGTGGGAACGAATGCGCAACAGAATGGGACGCTCAGCGCTACCGGTCAGAGCGTAGTCGTCTCTTCGCAGAATGTAAGTGGTTCGGCTTTCGTTGTCACTGGACTTTCATTCCCGGTCACGATTCCGGCTGGACAACAGGTGCAATTTACGGTGACCTTCACCCCGACCGTAACCGGCGCGGCGTCCGGCAATGTTTCATTCGCCAGCAACGCTTCGAATTCTCCGACCATTGAAACTTTCACCGGCACCGGTACCCCTCCCCCTAGTCACACCGTGAATCTTTCCTGGACCGCGAGCACATCGCAGAACATCATCGGCTACAACATCTATCGCGGCACAAAGTCAGGTGGACCCTACTCGAAAATCAATGCCGTCATTGATGCGAGCACACTCTACACAGACACAACCGTCGTCGACGGAACCACCTATTACTACGTGACGACAGCGGTTAATTCGAGCAACGAAGAGAGCACTTACTCGAATCAGACCACAGCGGTAATTCCTCCGCCGTAGTCCTGCGGCCGACCGTAATTGCTGGCGCTCCGACTTCGCATTTCACCTTCAAGGGACCGCGTTCCGATGCCGGAGCGCTCGTCCCTCAAGACCCGTCACTTGCGCAACTTAATCCTTTTCTTTAATCTTACGTGGATTTCCAACAGAAAGGACAAGTGTTCACTGGCGCCGGTTGCAAGTGCGATTCCGGATGTACTACCGGCACCTTTTCTATTGGTCGATAAATCTCAACAATCGCGCCATGAAATCCCCCAGGATCACGACTCGATCTCTGCTTATTGCAGCCTGGATCGCGATCCTTCTGCTTCCGACGGCGCGAGCCACGGATGCACTCGCCAGCAAGTCGACGGCATATCATGCGCGAACCCAATCTTTAGTCTTTACGCCCAGGAATCTGCATTTCGGATCAGTTCGCGTCGGACGGCAGGTGGCTCGCGCTGTGACCGTCACCAACACGGGTGATTCGAACGTCAGATTGTTGCAAGTCACCACGCAAGGAATGGAATTCACTCTCAACGGGCTCGACTTGCCATTGACCCTGGCGCGTGGCGAGAGTTTCACCTTCAGCGCAGTCTTTGCGCCCAGATCTCCCGGCGCGAGAAACGGAAGCATCTCCTTCTCTTCCGAGATCTCTGGCGTTTCAGATTTCTCAAACTCGATTGTGTTGCTGGCGCTCAACGGCGTTGGCGACGATAGCAACCAACTCATCGTGGATCCGGCAAACATGAATTTTGGCACCGTACTGGACGGATCGGGCGGCACTCAAGGGGGAACGCTGACCGCTGCGGCTACGCAGGTGACCATTGCGTCGGTTAATATCAGCAACCCGGCATTCACCCTGAGCGGACTGTCTTTCCCGCTGACCATTCCAGCCAGCGGCAGCCAGGGGTTCCAGATTACGTTTTCGCCTGAAACGAACGGTGTGGCATCCGGCACTGTGTCTTTCCTGGACGGTTCTGGGAATCCTCTAGTGGTGGAATCTTTGTACGGAGTGGGCACGGTTTCACAGGGACATAGCGTCGATCTTTCATGGAACGCCAGCACATCTCAGAATGTTATCGGCTACAACATCTATCGTGGTACGCAGTCGGGTGGGCCATACACGCAGATCAATCCCGTGTTGGACGCGAGTACGATCTACACGGACACTTCCGTAGCCGACGGTGAGACCTACTATTACGTGACAACTGCGGTGAATTCCGATGATCAGGAAAGCGTTTACTCGAACCAGGCGCAAGCAACAATTCCGGGCGATCAGTTGGGAAACACCGAACGGACGCAGCGCACGAACCGAAGTCCGAGAATCTCCCACGCTCATTCTGTTCGTTGATTGCATGACAAATCTACTGCGGGACGTCGACGCGAACCTCGTTCGAGGGTGTGCTTTCCGTTCCCTTGGCATTGACCGCCTTAGTTACGTAGAAGTAGGTTTCTCCGGCCTTAACCGTGGTGTCGATGTAAGTGGTTGCGGGCACCGGCTCCAGATTGAGTCTGACCACGCCCGAGGTTCCGCGGCGATATACGTTGTAGCCGACAATTGGGGAAGGGCTGGCCTTCCATGACAACGTGACTTTGTGTTGAGGCCCGGGCGGCCCTCCTGCCTTCTGCTGCTGGGCTCCGGCAGACATCGATGCGTCGCTCAGAAAGTGCTTGGCTTCAGTCAGGGTGCGAAGTATTCCGGTGTGGCGATGAGTACCCAATTGAAAGGCGATCCAGGCGACGGCCAGAACCAGCACTCCCAAAGTGATTTTCAGTAGCTTTCCAGATTTCAAGAAAGATCTCATTCGCCGAGCTGCGTCCGCCAGCAGTTTACCTCTACTCCCGTGTTTACCATGCCGCCTGCGCGTCCGTGACGAATGGCAGCTTCTGCCGAGACCGCATTTAATAATAGGCAAAACGTGATTATTGTGTGCAAGAGTTTGCACTATCTTAATTCGAGCATTGATGTAGGTTACGTCACGCAACTAACTGAATCTGAGGCAGTAAACATCAGCTTTCAACAAGCTCAGGTTGGGCTGCGGAATTGCGATGGTATTGCCAGTGTTAAACCCTGTAATGACAGGCTGGCAAAACAGTCGCATGAGTTTCCTATCCCGGATGCTCTCGCTCGGGCTGATGATTCTGGCTCTCCTGAGCTGCTCTGCCCTGGCTCAAGACATGGCCATTGCCAAGCTTGATGCTTTGCCCGATTCCACTTCGGCCGAGTCGGCTCCGGTGAGTCCCAGCATGGCGATGATAGCTCCGAGCGCTCGCGCACTGCCCGAAGCGCCCAGCCAGCATCGCTTTTGGGACAAAGAGAATCGGGTTCTATTCGCGTCCGTCGGCGCGCTCAGCGCCGCCGACTTCGCCGTCACCCAGTCCATTTTGCAAAACGGCGGAAAAGAGCTGAACCCTGTAACCCGTGTTTTCAGCGGCAGCACGGCCGGCTTAGCGGTCAACTTCGCCGGCGAAACCGCCGGAATAATCGGGATCAGCTACATTTTTCATATGACCGGACACCATAAGCTCGAACGGATCGCACCTCTGCTAAACATTGGGGCTTCGGCCGTCGCCGTTGTCTATGACCTCAACCACCGCTGAGACGCTTCGCCATCTTGCCCGAATTCCGGGAAGAAATTGTCTCTGGTAATCCATCCATTCCGTGGTAAGATTCCCCCCGCTTTAGACCTGTAGCGCTACGGGGCGCGCTCCTCAACGAACACTCCTAGGAGACCCTCGTATGACCCGAAAGCATTTACTTCTGACCGTACTTCTGTGTGTTTCGGCCAGCATCGCGGCTCGCGCTGTAAGCAACGATGAGATCATTCCCGCCGGAACTCTTCTGCAATGCACGCTAGACGAGCCCAATCTCTCCTCCAAGACTGCACAGGCCGGCGATCCCGTGCTTTGTTATCTAAGCCACGTGACGGCGTTCGGGCGTTCAGTATTTCCGCGGGGTGCGGAATTGAGCGGACACATACAGGACTATCAAAATCCCGGACACTTCGTCGGCAAGGGTTGGATCGAGTTGGATTTTGATCGCATCATTCTTCCCGGAGCGCAGGTCTATCCACTTTCGGCGAAGGTCATTTCCGCGCCTCACCTGAAAGTCGATGCCGAAGGGAAAGCTCACAGCAAGGGACACCCGAAGAGAGACGCCGCTCTCTGGGCTGTTCCTGTCTTTTGGCCGGTTAAAATCCTCACCCTGCCCAATCGCGGACCATATCCCGCATTCAAGGGTGAAGCCCGGCTGACGTTGCGGCTGCTTGAAGACATAGAAGTTCCAGTCTCTGGGCAAGCGGCGAGAGCCTCCGTTCCCATGCCTCCGTGGGTTTCGCCCAGCCGCTACGACACTTCTTCGTCGGTAATTTACGCGCCGACATCAAACCCCACGCCGCGTGCACAAACCGCAACCCTGCAGAACGCAAGTTTTGTACAGCGTCCTCCAGAGCCTCAGCCCGCGGAGCATCATGATCTGCAGCCCAGCGAGCGACCGTCTACGGTTATCGTTCTCAAAGGCGGCGCCGCATGGCTGGCCCAGGACTACTGGGTCGAAGCCGGACAGCTCCATTGCTTGAGTTCGGATGGCGAAAAGCTCGTTGCGCTGGACTCCATGGACCTCTTCCAAACAGTAAGCGTGAACCGGGAACGGCATGTTGAGTTCGTGCTGCACTCGAAAGATCTAAAGGCGCCGCTCGAACAGTGATGGGAAAGATCAGCAAGGTACGCCTTCACAAGGAGTCCGACTTTGCCAAGCGGACTCCTGCATTTTTCCTGCTATCGGTAATGGATACTTCGATTCCGGACGCTAAATCCCACAATTGAACGTTTCACAGCATGGCTCTTGAATTCGTAATTCGGAATGTGGTTGAAGAATAAGCGGTTGCCTTCGCAAACAGTTGGCAGAATTCCTGCGGGCGCTTTCGAGGCACAACTCCGCGCAAAGGAGCTATCTTATGCGTCGCACCGAGCGTATCCGCCAGTCGGCATCCAGCGAGCTAACCTGGAATGAAATTCAAAAACTGCAGAGCCAAGGCTGGAGGCTGATCGCCCTCGAATGGGAACGCGACGTGCCGGAAGTCGAGAATACCGCAGGCGAAGAACTTGCCCGCGAGCATCCTCCTTTTGGTTTGCGCGTGGCCAACGACTGTTCGACCTTGGTTGAGGACCACAATGAAAATGAAGCGCTTATCGCGATGATGGAACTCGTCATCCAAGACGGACCCTATTCCTCCATCGCGGAAGAATTAAACCGGCGAGGATACCGCACCAGGGAAGGCCTGAAGTGGAGTCCAGTGTCAGTGTTTGAAATGTTACCCAGGTTAATCGACGCCGGGCCCCGAATTCTTTCCAGCAAGAACTGGCATCGACGCAAGCAAGAATATCAACGAGGAACGACTCCTCCGATCGTCTAAGGCTCGATCTCTCTTTGCGTTCGCGCCAAACCCGACCCGCCCAGACCATCCTGCGGCCACACCCACGAGCAAGTTTTGTCTGTCCCACTGACGTCCTAAAAGATTATCGTTAATCGTTCCTCAGTTCGTCCTGGAAACTCGCCGCTTCGGACTTGCGCACACAATCTGGTCTAAAATGCTGGTTTGGAATCGAGTTACTTGATGGGAGGTTTCCATGCGCAAAATCGCAATCGTCATCGGAATCGTCGTGGTCGTCCTTGTCGCCGCCGTAGGAATATTCGTTGCGACGTTCAACCCAAACGACTACCGGGGAACGGTCCAGAGCAAGCTGGAACAGCAGCTGGAGCGAAAAGTCACGCTCGGCAACATGGAATTGGGATTGTTTCCCTTCAGGTTCCGGGTTTTTAACCTGGCGGTTGCCGATGATCCCAAGTTCGGAACTCGCCCGTTCGTCCAAACCCAGGAGCTCAGCGTTTCGGTCAAGCTGCTTCCCTTACTGAGCAAGTCCGTGCAGATCGATTCGCTGGCCCTGGACCGCCCGAGCGTCGAGCTCATCAAGAATGCGCAAGGCGTCTGGAACTTCGCGACGCTAGGCCAACAATCATCCACCTCGACGTCATCTTCGTCTAGCCAGCAATTTTCGCTGGGTGAACTGGCGATCAACGACGGACAGGTCGCCATCACCGATCTGCAGGATCGCAAGCCCCGGACTGTCTACGATCACATCAACCTCAAGCTGACCGACTTTGCACCCGACTCGCCGTTCAATCTCGACGCTTCCGTTCACTTGCCCGGAGCGGGAAGCCAGGAACTCAGCCTGAAAGGCAAGGGTGGTCCACTCTCACACGCAAATCCCGCGAGTACACCATTCAAAGGCACTCTGGATTTGAAAGGCGTCGTAATCTCGGGGCTGCAAAAGTTCTTGCAGAGCCCGGCGCTGGTCAACACCGATGGCGTCCTCACTGGGCATACTGACATCGCGAATGAAAATGGCAAGGTCGCCGCCAGCGGACAAATGGATATGGAGAAGTCGCGTCTGCATGGCATCGATGTCGGCTATCCCATTAACGTAGACTATAACGTCAACGACGACCTGCAGAATGATCTGCTCCGCATCAACAAATGCGCCATAAAATTGGGGACAACTCCGCTCTCCGTTACCGGCACGATGAACTCGAAGCCCACGCCGTCGCAGCTTGATCTGGATCTGAAAGCCAACAACGTTACTATCGCAGAAATCGCGCGTCTAGCCGCAGCGGCCGGCATCGCTTTTGCTCCGGGCACGACGGTCACCGGTCAAATTAACGCCGACATTAAAGCCACAGGCTCCGCGGATAAGCCCGCGCTGAACGGAAACCTGGCGGGCCGCGATATTCAGATTTCCGGCAAGGAGATTGCTAAGCCGGTCGCGATCAAGGCCGTGAATATCGCGCTGTCGCCGACCGAAATCCACTCCGACAATTTCAATGTCACTTCCGGTGGAACCACTGCGGCGGTGCAATTCTCCATGAAGAATTACACCTCCAACTCGCCCAATGTGGATGCGACCTTGCGTGCACCCCAAGCCGCGTTGCCCGATGTGCTGTCCATGGCCAAGGCGTATGGCGTAACTTCCCTCGACAAGATCAGCGGTGCGGGAAATCTTGCTGTCGACATGCATGCCGCCGGACCGCTGCAGTCCATCAGCAGCGACGAGATCGTGAAGGCGCTCAACGGCACGATTAATCTGAACTTCAATAACGTTCGTTATTCCGGGGTCGATATTGATCATCAACTCACATCGTTCCTTGGTTCCGGCCAAGCCGCAAAGAAAGACAACGGCTACACCAATATTTCCAAAATGACCGGCGCAATCCTGGTGAAGAGTGGGATCGCCCAGACCAATAACCTTCAAGCAACGCTGGATATGGGCAATGTGGGCGGTGTCGGCACGGCGAACCTAGTCAGCCAGACTCTGAACATGCAAGTCACCGCCGTGTTATCGAAAGCCTTCAGCCAGCAGGTAGGAGGCGCGGGCGTCGGCAACTTGATGAATACAGCGCTCGCGAACAATCAAGGAGAGATTGTTATTCCGGCAATTGTCACCGGAACGTTCCAGAATCCAAAGTTTGCGCCCGACGTCCAAAAGATCGCGCAAATGAAAATGAAGGGCCTGATGCCTACCGCCGACAATCCGCTGGGCGCAGCCTCTTCATTCTTGGGAGGACAAAAAGGCCAACCCGCTGCCGGACAGCAACAAGACCCTGTGAACCAAATTATGGGCATCCTGGGTGGCAAGAAGAAACAATGACGTTTTGCAATAGTAGGCAGAGTACGTCCGCGGAGATTGCGCGATAGCTATCGATTCGTATCAGGGTACGCCTTCAGGCGTACCGTAGGTCGCCGCGAAGTCGCGCCGGGTTTCGATCGCTTCGAGCGAATAGTGTTCTCCGCAGCCATCAATTCTGCGGCAACCCGCCCGACCGTCGCCGCACATGCAACTTCACCGTCCCGAAACTCTGCCCATCGGCCTGAGCGGCGCAGACGATCTCCTCCACTCCCTTTTCGACAGTCTTGGGCGAGTCCACCGAAACCAGCACAGGCATCTGGTCTCCGGCACGTAGCGTGTAGCTGCCAACCCCGCCTTGGGTGGCCCATCCCTCAGGCGCAGTTACCGACAAGGTGACTTCCTTTGACGAGGCGGTATTGTTTCGCAAGAGTAGCGGAATCTGCAAGGTCGAACCTGCAGCAATCGCGATCTCCGGAACGGCGGCTTTGGGCAGGTGCTGCAAACCGTGCGTCCGCCTGAAGGTCTCATAGAAACCCCAAGGTCCCGCGAGCTCGATCGAAAGCCCTGCCGGACGCTCCGGCGCTTCGGCCACAGGTGGGACGAACGCAATCCCTCCCGGCGTGATCCCTTCGAAAACATCGCCGGTAACGCTGCCTCCGACGTTCGACTTGCCGAAGGTTAGCTGTACCGGGTCACTCCAGCCTTCTTTCGCGAGTTGCTGTTCGTCCATTTTCTGCAGCCCTTCGATATAAGAGCGATATTGCGTGAGGTGAAATTCGAATTCATCCATGGCGATACGCCAATAGGGCAACTTTCGCATCGGCGAAATTCCCGTGACCGCATACTGCGGGCCCGTGTTCTTGAATTGATCTTGCTCTTGAGCATCGGAGTAGTAGTAAATCTTCTTGGGTTGCCATGGCCTCAGGCCCTCGAGAAGGGTTTCATTGACGCGCACAGGCGCTGCAAGCTGGGCCGGGAAAACCGAAGGGTCGCCAGCCATGTCAAAGGCCTCGGTCGCGAGCACACCCGAAGCTTGATGATCGCCGTGATTTTCCCCGATGAAAACCGCGGGCAGCCAGGTCACAATCACTTCCGGCCGAGTGAGTCGCACCATGCGAACCACCTCCTCCAACGCTGTGCCGTTATGCCAATTCGCCAGCGACTGCAAAACGTCCTGGCTCGGCGTATCCCGCCCATCCAGAAACCATATGTTGTCCACTCCGAGCTTCGTCATTGCGTGACGCAACTCCATCTCGCGCACCGCACCGAGGGAAATCGCACGCTCCGGCCCCATATTGTTATGACCGGCTTCGCCGTGCGTCAGGTACACTGCGGCGACGCGTTTGTGCTGATCCAGAAGCTGGGCCAGATATGCCGATACTCCCGTTTCGTCGTCAGGATGTGCGACGATAAGGAGAACATCGGCCTTGAAACGGTCGTCGGGCTGGGGCGCGGTAGGAGACTTGGGCGTTTGCGCGGCAAGCGTGGCCGCGAAAAACATTAGCAGACAAAGCGAATATGGAAGTTTCACTGGGCTCCCGTTGGACGTGGAATCGGATCATCAAAGACTCCGCATCTTGACTCCGGATGAATATGAGTTAGACGCCCTAACCCATCCATAAGCACTATTACTTTTGTAGCCGATATGACTGCGAAGTCACCGATCAACGAAACGTTTTCTTCCCTGAAGTCGAATTTCCGTGGGGACCTGCTTCGCCCCCACGACCACGAATTCGCGGATGCCCAGGCAATTTGGAACGCTATGGCATCCCGCACGCCCGGTCTGATAGCTCGCTGCGCCGACGTAGCGGATGTCCAGGCTGCCGTCCGCACCGCCGCAGCCAACGGCATTCTTACCGCAGTGCGCTGCGGAGGCCACAGCCTCGCCGGCTTCAGCACCTGCGATGGCGGCATGGTGATCGACTTATCAAGAATGCGCCAGGTATCAGTCGATCGCGAGGCAAGACGCGGACGCTTCGCCGGCGGTTCCCTTCTCGGTTCGATCGATGTCGCCACACAGGAATATGGGCTCGCCTTTCCCGCAGGCGTAGTTTCGCATACCGGCGCATCAGGCCTGGTTCTCGGCGGCGGATTCGGTTGGCTCACCCGCTTGTACGGACTTTCCTGCGACAACGTCGAAGGCTTCACCCTGGTGGCAGCCGACGGCTCCATCGTGCGCGCCAACGCCCAAGAAAACGCCGATCTCTTCTGGGCCTTGCGTGGAGGCGGCGGTAACTTCGGAGTCGTCACCGAGTTCGAAGTGAAGCTCCATCCCGTAACATCTGTGTTGCTCGGTGCAGGACTGTGTGTCGGCGATGATATCTCACGCGTTGTCCATCAGTGGCGCGCGTTCATGCCAGAGGCGCCAGATCAATTGAAGTGGAGCGTGAACCTGCGTATCGCCCCCGACGCCGAAAACATACCTGCTGATGTCCGCGGACTTCCGGTCGCGAGTGAGTCCATACTTTGGATCGGCGATCCCGACGAGGGCAAGCCATACCTCGATCACATACTATCGCTTTGCAAACCTGTGGCCGCGACTAGAAAAGTTCTGCCCTATCTCACGCTGCAGACGATGGCAGATCGCGAATTCCCCCACGGCCGCCGCTATTACACCAAGTCCGGCTACTTTAAATCTCTCGATGACTGCAGTATCGAGCACATGGTCCAGTCGCTGTCGACTGTCCCCTCATCGGCCAATCTAATTGAGCTAGCGTATCTGGGCGGCGCTCCAGCGCGGATCGCGTCCCATGAAACGGCATTCGGAGATCGTAGCTCGCCCTTCGTTTTGAACCTGATCGCGAACTGGCCAGATGCTTCTGGTGACGCCGCCAATGTCGCGTGGGTTCGCACTCTGTTCCAAGAGCTTCGCCCGGCCATGGTTCCCGGTGTTTACGTCAACTTCATGAGCGGTGACGAAGATGAGCGCGTGCCCGAAGCCTACCGCGAACGCTGGGACCGCCTCATCGACGTCAAGTCGCACTACGATCCCAACAACTTCTTCCGCCTGAACCAAAACATTGCGCCGAGGAAAAAACCCAGCCAGCGACCGTGAGCGATAGATTTCTCTCAACGCAATGCCGCTTCGACTGTAAGAGCTACCAGTGGCAACCCATTCGCTGCCTGACTATCCTCGCGCAAATTTATCTGCGGAAAGAGTCGCTATGCTAAGTCTGCTCTGGACGGCGCTCATTGGACTGGTTATCGGGGCGGTCGCTAAGCTCCTGATGCCCGGCAAGGATCCTGGCGGCATCTGGATTACCATGCTGCTCGGCATCGCTGGCTCGTTTCTCGCTAGCTGGCTGGGACGGGCGATTGGCTGGTATCAGGAAGGCCAGTCCGCCGGATTCATCATGTCCGTGGTAGGTGCGCTGATCCTGCTCGCAATTTACCACTTGATCAAACGCAAGACTGCGTAGCGGAACTTTATCCCCCTCGCCCGGAATGGAAGCCCGGAACGCTATGCTCTAGTGGTAGTCAACAAAAAGGCCCGGTCGGGAGGAGATCCACGATTCCGGGCCCTTCTCAGGTGATGCAGCGGGAATTGTATCCGCTTCAACCGTTAAAGGCTAGTACGTTAATAGACAAACATGTTTGCCCTATTGCTTAGGGCAGGATTCCCAGCAAGCGCAGCGTGCTCACTCCGGTCATCACCGCGACGAACAGCATCACGACATACTCTGCAATACTAGCGACGACGCCCGTTTCACGGCTCCTGCGCAGAGACTCAGTCATTCTGACTCCTCCCGCAACTTGTTCTGGACTACAACCAGCTTGCGCCATATCCGGGATTTCAACAATGGCTCGTTGGTGGAGGTCCACTGAACACCGGTAACCAGTGAGGGATGACCCAAGTCATGAAGACCATATTGTCCAGCTAACGGTGCCTGCGCCTTACCTATGTAACTGGCGCAGGTCAGGCCGGGCTGGCATCATCAGCCAGAAACTTGGGAGGAGCCATGACTGGAACTAAGAGGCTTCTTGCTTTGATGTGCAGCAGTATTCTTGCCCTCACCACCCTGGCTGCCCTTGCCGCCACAGAGGAGCAGCCCGTGCCTCAAACTGCACGTCAGGCAGTGCTCGAGATGTTTTTCAGCAAGACGCCGGGAACCTTCGAGAAACATCTCCCTCAAGCCACCCGTTCCGCGCTACAAAAAGCGAGCGCGACTTCAGGCGCACCCATGTTCAGCGGATTCTCTGCCCTGACCGGGCAACTCAGTGCCCATGGACAGCAGATCCAAACATTCGAGGCCGGAACAACCCTTGTGCTCATCGAAGATCAGCAGACGCACAGCAAGTTCGAAATCACGGTCGAACGGGACGATTTGCGCGGCGATGAAGACGAGATTGAGCTTGGCTTCCACAGTTCGAAAGAAGGCCAGAGTCAAACCGCCGGCGCTAAATTCCGCCTAAACCTCACCATGAAGCAGGAAGGTGGTGCCTGGCAGCTTAACGAAGTTTCGGTCGCGGTCGGAGTGTCGTTGACTGATCCCGACTTTCTGAAAGCCATGACAAAAAAGATGACTCCAGCCACGATGAGCACGACGAGCATCCCGAACTCGGCCAGCACTCCGTCCGCGCTAACCGCAATGGGCGGAGTCAACGAAAACGCCGCGGTGGCTGGAGTCCGAACTATCAATACGGCCGAGGTAAGCTACGCCGCCAGTTTCCCCGCGGCTGGATTTACCTGCACGCTGCCAGACCTCGGCGGCATGGGAAGCGGCGGCGGCTCATCCGAGCACCAGGCGATGTTGCTGGATCCGCGGCTGGCCAGCGGCAGAAAGAACGGCTACGTGTTCGCGCTCAGCGGATGCGGTGGAACTCCTGTGTCGAAGTACAGCGTCACTGCTGCGCCTGCCGATCCTGGCTCAGGAACGCGCGCATTTTGCAGCGACGAATCCGGGGTGATCCGTTTCTCGGCAGACGGCAAAGCCAGCTCGTGTTTGGCTGCGGGCAGGCCGCTGCAGTAGAGAGCGTTGCCATGCGGTTCCTGCAGTGCTTCTTCATCCATACTGCCAAGATCCATACTGCCAAGATTTGCTCGGCCGCACGGACGGCGGCGTCCGGGCCTACCTCAGTCTTGCGACACATTTCGCGGAGCGGCGCCAGTGGATTGGCCAAGAGCGCGCGGCGCTCCGGAATACATGTGGCTAGCGGGCCGTGAACATCGCTAGAACCACACCGACCAAGACCAACGGAGCGCGCGGCGTTTTTCAAAGAAAGACTATCCCAGGTCTCGAACATCGCGAGACCTGGGGCACCCGGTTTTCTTAGGTCGTGGCTACATCATTTAGATCGGCTTGCAGTTGGGCGAAGTCGAAGCCCGGCGCGAATCCGGCCTTCTCGGCTTGCGGCGGCAGGATCGCATAGGCCTCGTCGACGCACTCATCCCACCAGCCCCATGTGGCCTGCTGCGTATTGCCCCAAGTCAGCACGGTCAACTCTTTCTGGTCGTACCCAACCGCGTAAACAGCGTGGCCGTCGTTGGTCAGCGGACCTGGCGTCCAGGGCTGGTGCTGATCGAACTCCTGCTGGCAATTTTGTTGCACATGGAAGCCCAGATAGACTCCGCCAAAGAGTTGGATAGCGAGCTGAACATTGGTGTGGTTCTTCGGATCGACGCTAACGTAGGTGACAATCTTTTCGCCAGAGACCGAGGTCTGCCGCCAATAGTTCAAGACGTCCAACTCGTTGAGTCCCGAGTCGACGCCTCCGGTAAGGTGCATGTACACCTTGACCACAGCAGCCCGGGTCATGATTTTGTGAGTGCCAAGCATCCCGTGATACACGGTTTCGGCGTGAGCCAGAGCCGCAATGGTGCAATCTCCCAAGGTGTCATTGCCATCCATGGGGAACAGTTTCGTTGGGTCGGTCGTCTTCAGTTTGGGATAGACGCTGGCGGTGAGAACATTGTAGGCCGCCGGCGGGGGCGCAATCTTGGGCAGCAGGTAGTTCTTGAAGCGCAAGGTACGATAGTCCGCCTTCGGCGGATGCTTTCCAAATCGATAGTTGGGCATAGATGCTCCTCCAGAGTGAGCTGCAAAATAGTGTCGAAGGCGTGTGTTTCGTTTCAATCCGGAAACGAGACCACTCAGCCAATTCATTCCATTTAGCTGCCGAGGCCCACGAAGGTTTCATCGCCGTCGTGGCGCAAGATGTGCTTCAATAGGGCGGTCGAGTTGAGGAGCGGTGCTCGGCTCACCTGAGTTTCGTGCAAAGGAGTAGCGATATGCATTTAGTAATCGACAATTTACCGGAGGCGATCCGGACTACGAAACAACAGCTCCGGGCAGCCTTGCCCGAGTACAAAGAGGTCTTCCGCGAGGTCGAGGCGGAGATGCGTCGGCGCGTCGAAGAAATCGTCGCCGAGCGTGGAGCCGGACACGACGTTATTCCCATAGTCCCCTACCAGGACATCGCCTCAAAGAAAGTTCCCGCGGAATTGGTTGCGAAGATCAAAGCGCGCGGAGCTTGTGTAGTGCGCGAGACATTCAGCAAAGAACAGGCCACCGGTTGGGATGATGACATCGCCGCATACGTAGATAAGAACAACTTGGACGCCAAGCTTGCGCATCGCGCTGAGGACAAATATTTCGGCACCTTGGCCGCTGCCAAGCCTCAGATTTATGGAATCTACTGGTCGCGTCCACAGGTCGAAGCGCGGCAGTCGGAATCGCTAACCAACGTTCGCGTCTTTCTGAACAATCTATGGCAGGCGGAGAGCGACGGAGTTCGTCACATCAATCCCAATGAGGCTCCGGCTTATGCCGATCGCATCCGACGCCGGTCGCCCGGTTCGGCGTCGCTAGGTCTCTCGCCGCACGTGGACGGTGGCTCGGTCGAGCGCTGGCTCGACGACAATTTCCGTAAAGTGTACCGCCACGTCTTCGCAGGAAACTGGCGGAAGTATAACGCCTTCGATGCGGCATATCGTCCCGAGGTGCGCGAAGTAGATTCGCCCGCGGTGTGCTCGATGTTTCGCACCTACCAGGGATGGACCGCGCTCACGCGCCAGGGTAAAGGCGATGGAACTCTGCAACTGATTCCGATTGCGGAATCGATGGTCTACGTTCTGCTGCGCGCCATACAGGACGATGTGCCCGAAGACGATCTTTGCGGCGCCCAGCCGGGACGAGCGCTCTCCATCAGCGAACAGTACCACGGCCTTCTGCTGGACGCGCTCTCATCGATCCCGCTCATGCAGCCTGGGGACACGGTTTTCTGGCACTCCGATGTGGTTCACGCCGTCGAAAACGAACACCGCGGAACTGGCTACAGCAACGTCATGTACATTGGATCGGCTCCGGGCTGTTCGAAGAACAACGCCTACCTCGAACGGCAGGCTGCCACGTTCCTCGCGGGAAAAACTCCGCCAGATTTTCCAGCGGATAACTTCGAGGTCGACTTCGTCGGGCGCGGAACCGTTGCGGATCTGACCGAACTCGGCCGCGCGCAGCTTGGAATTAAAAATGCCGCGAGCGCGCGAGTCCCCGAGCCGATGAAAGCCTGACTGCTTCGTCGTCCCGAGGACGCGCCTGCTTTCGGCAATGCGAAAGCACGCGGCTTGCCGTCTATCTGGTTAATGGCACTTGAGCCTGGACGTGGCTGGGTGTACAGTTTCGGTCGGCTGCTAAACGCGGATTCTAAGGAGGGGCAACATGGGATTTATCGCGTGGATTGTGGTTGGACTGATCGCCGGTTGGCTTGCCGGGCAGGTGATGAAGGGTGGCGGCTACGGCGTTGTCGTCGACATCATTCTCGGCATCGTCGGCGGTGTCCTCGGCGGCTGGGTCTTCGGGATGTTGGGAATCTGGCCGGGCGGCGGCATGATTGGATCAATTATTGTGGCATTTGTGGGCGCCGTGATTTTGATCTGGATCACCCGCCTGCTGAAGAAAGCCTGACACACTTCTGTCGCTCACGACAAAAGCGTTAAACCATGGGGCACCTTGCCCCGTTGGAGTTCGCGCCGAAGCATGGGCCACTTTCTTACCTCGGCCGCGCCGAAAGCCACGCTGCTGCAGTCAAGCAGGCGGTGATCAATATCGAGAAAATGATTGGTAGGATGAAGAGGTATCTCCAACTCACAAACGTGATGGCGGCAAAGCAAGCCGCGAACGCCCACGCAGTCCCGCGCATGATTGCCGAAGTCTGTGGCGGCAGGCCACCGAGTTGCCACGCTAATATCGCCGCGAAAAAATAAAACACGGCGGGTGGCCCTGACTATCGCCTGATTTCACTCTTAAGGGTGCCCCGTCCAAGCTCCGCTTGGGCGGGGATTTTCCTCGGCAGAACACATCCTTTCGCTGTTACACCGCCGCCGGTTGCGCCACTTCCTGTAATGCTGCCGCGAAGGCGTCGATGGCTTGGTCGATCTGCTGGCGCGTGATGATTAGCGGAGGCTGGAAGCGGATCACGTTGCCGTACAAGCCTCCTACGCCGACGAGAACGCCGTTGCGCAGCAGGGCGTCGCGGATGGCTTCAGCTTCGCTGGTGGCTGGGGTTAGCTTTTCATCTTTCACCAGTTCTACGCCGATCATCAGGCCGAGGCCGCGGACTTCTCCTATGAGTGGGCCATGCTTTTGCAGGGCGCGGAGTTTGCTCATAGCGTAGTTGCCGGTTTCGTTGGCGCGGGCGGAGAGATTTTCTTTCTCCATGAAATTGATGTTGGCGAGGGCAGCGGCGCAGGAGATGGGATTGCCTCCGAAGGTGGAGAGATGGTCGCCGGGTTTGAAGGCGGCGGCAATTTCGGGGCGCGTGGTGAAGGCGCTCAGGGGGAATCCGTCGGCGATGCCCTTGGCGGTGACCAGGATGTCGGGGACGACTCCGTAGTGCTCGATGGCAAACATTTTGCCGGTGCGCGCGAAGCCGGATTGGACTTCGTCGGCGATGAAGAGGATGTTGTGCTGGTCGAGGACTTTCTTTACCTCTTTGAAATAGTTTGAAGGCGGACAGATGATGCCGCCTTCGCCCATGACCGGCTCGGCGATGAATGCGGCCACGTCGCCGGAAGTGGCAAAGCGAATTGCGTCGTCGATGGCTTTGGCGCATTGGCGTCCGCATTCTTCAGGATCGTTGCGCCATTGCAAACGGTAGGCGTAGGGTGCGGGGGCGAAGGCTACGCCGGGAGCGTAGGGGCCTCCGCGCTTTTTGCGGCCTTGGTTGCCGGTGATACTAAGGGTGCCCCAACTGCGTCCGTGAAAGCTGGCGTGGAGCGAGATGTACTCATGCTTCCCGGTGTACAGGCGGGCCAGCTTCATTGCGCCTTCGATGGCTTCGGCGCCGCCATTGCCGAAAAAAGTCTTGGTCAGTCCGCTCGGTGCGATCTGCGCGATTTTTTCGGCTAGATCCGCGACTGGCTTCACGTGGTAGATGTACGAAGAACAATGGACCAGCTTTTCCATCTGGGCTTTGGCAGCCGCGATTACTTGAGCATTGCAGTGTCCGGCGTTCACGACTGAGATGCCGGAGAAGCAGTCGAGATACTCGCGGCCGTTTTCGTCGACGACCGTGGCGCCATTGGCATGGTCGATGACAATGGGGACAACCTGCTTCATGAAGCCAGTCATTACGTAGTCTTTGTATTTTTGGATCGTATCGGACATAGGTTCCTTGACAACACGCGATTCGTATCAGGATATGGCTTTAGCCATATCGCAAGCCGTCCAAATCAACCCGGCTTTAGCCGCCGAAATTGGGCCGAGGCCCCTAGCCTAGAACTTGCGCGAATGTTCTTTGGCCCAGCGTTCGACCACGACTTTCTTTTCGGTGTAAAACTCAACGGCATCGCGGCCCTGTCCATGCAGGATCCCGAAGAAGCTGTCTTTCCAGCCGCTAAACGGGAAATAAGCCATGGGTGCAGCTACGCCGATGTTAATGCCGATATTGCCAGCGGGCGCCTCGTAGCGAAAGCGCCTTGCCGCCGCCCCGCTAGAAGTAAACAGCGAAGCCTGATTGCCATATTTACTGTGCTCGAGAAAGGCCAGGGCTTCGTCCAGGTCACGAGCATGAATCAGACTCAGGACTGGACCGAAGATTTCTGTATCGGCAACCTCGCTCGTGGGAGATACGTCATCGAGAATCGTCGGCTTCACAAAGTTCCCCGCTTCGTATTTCTGTATCTTCGGATTGCGTCCGTCGAGCAGCACTTTCGCGCCCTGCTCCTCCCCCGCCGCAATCAAAGACTCGATTCGCGACCTGCTCTGTCCGCTAATCACAGGCCCCATCTGGATGCCTTCTTCTAGGCCGTTTCCCACCCGGAGGTTTGCGGCGGATTCGGTAATCGCGTCGCGGAACGTTTTTTGCGCTTCACCGATCGTGACCGCGACTGAGACCGCTAGACATCGCTGGCCGGCGCAGCCGAACGCGCTGTCGCTGATGATCTGCGTTGCCATCTTCATGTCGGCGTCGGGCAGAACGATCACGTGGTTTTTCGCGCCACCCTGACATTGCGCGCGCTTGCCGGTCGCGCCTGAGCGTTCATAAACGTACTTCGCGACTGGAGTAGAACCGACGAAGCTGATGGCGCGCACCTTGGGATGATCGAGTAATGCGTTGACTACGGCTTTTCCGCCGTTCACCAAGTTGACCACGCCTTTGGGCAATCCTGTCTGAGCGAGTAATTCGTAGGTTCGCTGAATAGTCAGCGGAACCCGCTCCGAAGGCTTGAGGATGAATGTGTTTCCGCAGGCGATAGCATAGGGCAGAAACCAGAACGGCACCATGCCGGGAAAGTTGAATGGTGTGATCGCCGCAACCACGCCTAACGGTTGCCGGATCATGATTTCGTCGATGCCGCGGGCTACGTCTTCGAGGTTGTAGCCTTGCATCATCATGGGAATGCCGCAGGCAACTTCGACGTTCTCGATAGCACGGCGCCATTCGGCCTTAGCCTCGGTGTAAGTCTTCCCGTTTTCTTGCGTGATGAGGCGGCTGAGCTCATCGATGTGTTCCTCGAGAAGCTGCTTGAGCTTGAATAGTGGCTGGATGCGATCTTCTGGCGGCGTGCGGCGCCATTCGGGGTATGCAGCGGCGGCTGCTTCCACAGCGGCGTTGACTTCGGCCGCGTTGGAGAGTGGAGCTCTGGCAATGATCTCGCCAGTCGCCGGATTGGTGACATCGAACCATTCCGTGGCGGGGGATTCGACCCATTGGCCGTTGACGTAGTTGGGAACTTTCGTTAGAGGTGGTGCTGCTATGGTCATGGATGGAGCCTCTGATATTTCGAATTCTCGCGCTGCGAAACATTGCGAGCAATGTTTCTACAGAATTGTTCTTCGTAGAACGCATCTTGCTACGTTTTCTGAGCTTCGCTCAAAGCGGTAGACGAGGGCGTCGGCCGCTACGTGGTCATAGTTGCAACTGCATCTTTCTTTTCGGACACTGCACGCAGCGCGGATTCCAGAACATTAAGTGCTTCGTCCATTTGTTCGTCGGTTACGACGAGAGGAACCAGAACCCGGATCACGTTGGAATATGAGCCTGCGGTAATTGTAATAAGGCCGTGCTCGTAGCAGTACTGCGTGACTTCCTTTGTTTCGTCCGAAGCGGGCTCACGTTTATCCGGCGATTTCACCAGTTCGATGGCCTGCATTCCGCCCAGTCCACGCACGTCACCGATGAGTGGCCAACGCTTCTGCCATTCTTTTGCACGCTTCTGGAATTTGTCTCCGATACGATTCGCCCGGGCCAGTAGTTCTTCGCGATCGAACATATCCAGCACGGCGAGTGCGGCGGCGCAGGAGAGCGGATTGCCGGCGAAAGTGCCGCCTAGCCCGCCGGGGCCGGGCGCGTCCATGATTTCGGCGCGGCCGGTGATTGCCGCCAGCGGCAGACCTCCGCCAAGCGATTTGGCAGTAACGAAAATATCCGGCTCGATGCTGTAGTGTTCGCTGGCGAAAAGTTTGCCAGTGCGTCCGAAGCCGCTTTGCACTTCGTCGGCAATGAAGAGAACGCCGTGCCTGCGACAAATGTCGATCAGCACACGAAAGAAATCCGGGGGAGGGACGACGAATCCTCCTTCGCCCAAGACTGGTTCAGCGATCACGGCGGCGACATCTTCGGATGCGACCACGCGCTTGAACGTGTCCTCAAGATGGCGCGCGCAGAAGAGATCGCAGGACGGATATTTCAACGAATACGAGCAACGATAACAATATGCATACGGAATGCGATAGACGTCGCCGGGAAAAGGCGCAAACCCTGCTTTGTAAGGATGCGTTTTGCTGGTCAGCGCCAACGTCATCATGGTGCGGCCGTGGAAGGCGTCTTCAAAGGCGATGATGCCCGAGCGTCCGGTATGAGCGCGGGCGATCTTGACTGCATTCTCGACCGCTTCGGCACCACTATTCACGAACAGTGTTTTCTTGGGAAAGTTGCCCGGCGTGACCTCGTTCATCCGCTCGGCGAGGTGGATGTAGTTCTCGTACGGCGTAACTTGCACGCAGGTGTGCAGGAAGTGGTCGAGTTGTTCGCGGATGGCGGTGATTACTGGCTCGCGACGGTGTCCGACATTGAGGCAGCCGATGCCTCCGGCGAAATCGATGTAGCGATTTCCGTCGACATCTTCGAGCCAGGCATCTTCCGCTTTGGCGACATACACCGGAGTTCCATGCGAGAGCCCTCGCGGCACGGCCGTGTTGCGGCGCTTCCCTAGCGCTTTGGATTTCGGTCCTGGAATGGGGGTTTTGAGTTGAATTGTATTCATTAGTGCTTCCTACTTTTCGCGCGAATTCCCTGCCGCTGTCATCGTCGTACCACCAACGCAAGCTCCTTCGACTTCGTAACTGGATCGCTTTGCGCCCCCGTTACTGCGCTCAGGATGACAGATTTATTTCAGTACCATCCGATTGGGGCTTCGTTTAAGTTTATGTGCACTTGCTTGGTTTCGAGATACTCTTCGATTCCCCAAGGGCCAAGTTCGCGGCCGAAACCCGACTGCTTGTAGCCTCCCCAAGGGGCTTCGACATACGTCGGTTGCATGTGGTTCACCCAGACGATCCCGGCGCGCAGCGCCTTCACGATGCGAAATGCTTTGAAGATGTCGCGTGTCCAAACGGCAGCGGCGAGGCCGTACGGCGAATCGTTCGCGATCTTGAGGGCGTCTTTTTCGTCCTCGAATGGGATCACGGCAGCGACTGGACCGAAGATTTCTTCGCGGGCAATGCGGTCGTTGTTGGTTACGTCGTAAAAGATGGTTGGTTCGATGTAGTAGCCCTTGGCGAACTTCTCCGCGCGACCACCGCCTGTGGCCAGTTTGGCTTCCTTCTTGCCGAGTTCCTGATACGAACGCACGCGATCATATTGATCTTTGCTGACAACGGGGCCCATCTTGGTGTCGCGATCGAGAGGCGCGCCGAGTTTGATCTTTTTCGCCTTTTCTGTCATGGCATCAACAAATTTCTTGTAGATCGGCTTCTGTACCAGGATGCGGCTGCCCGCGGAACAGACCTCGCCTTGGTTGATGAATACGCCGAAGAGCGCGCCATCGATGGCGGCTTCGAAGTCGGCGTCGGCGAAAAATATGTTGGGCGATTTACCGCCTAGTTCGAGGGTGACGCGCTTTACGGTGTCAGCGGCCTGTTTGACGATAATCTTGCCGACGGCGGCGCTGCCGGTGAAGGCGATCTTGTTCACATCGGGATGCTGCACCAGGGGAGCACCGCAGCTTTCACCGAATCCGGTAATAACGTTGACCACGCCCGGGGGCAAACCCACGTCGGTCAGCCAGTTTGCCATTTCAAGTACGGTGATTGGAGTTTGCTCGGCGGATTTCAGAACGCAGGTGCATCCTGCGGCGAGGGCTGGTGCCAGTTTCCACGCCGCCATTAGCAGAGGATAATTCCAGGGAATAATTTGGCCGGCGACGCCGATCGGTTCCTTCATGGTGAGGCTCACGGCGTTGTCGGGAACAGGATTTACGTATCCCAGAATCTTCGTCGCGAGGCCACCGTAATATTCGAAGCAGGTGGCGACATCCGCAATGTCGAATTCCGCTTCGACTATGGGCTTGCCAGTGTTGCGGGATTCGAGTTCTGCGAGCATGGCCGTGTTCTGGCGGATCTTATCGGCCAGGCGGAAGAGAACGCGTCCGCGTTCCTGTGCCGTTGTTGAAGCCCACGGTCCGTCTTCGAAAGCAGCTTTGGCGGCGGCTACGGCGCGGTTGACGTCGTCGGCATTCGCATCGGGAACCTGGGCGATCACTTCCTCCGTGGCCGGGTCATAGACCGGGAAAGTCTTGCTGGACTTGCTGTCTACCCACTCGCCGTTAACATACATCTGGTAAGTGCGAACGTCGGCTTTTACTCCGCCTGGCATGATTTCCTCCCAATGATTAGTCGAGCTTTGCTCGACCGGACAGCCGAGGGCGGCTGTCCCCACGCAATTCAGTAGCGATTTGCTTCGGTTGCGGCGACTTCCACACGAGTTGCTTCCGGGGTTTTCAGACGGCCGTATCCGAAGAAGAAAAATACAGCTAATGCGATGAACCCCAGCGTGATGCCAAACATGCTGATTTCGTATCGCCACAACGAGGTGATCTGTTTGGCCGGGAAAAAGGCTACAACGATTGCCAGGGTGGTCGTGACTAACCCAGCGACCCCGGCAGACATAAGCGTGCCCTTTCCATAGCGTCCTTGAAGCGAGCCGCGCAGGGCGAATTTTATCAAGGCTGCGAAGACGTAGAGAAACGGGACCAGTTGCAGCACGACTGCGGCGGATAACATTTTCTGGAATGCTTCCTGAACGCCGCCGGAAAGGGTGAAGTTGAGGACGATCAGGACGAGCGAGACCAGTCCCTGCACGATCAGGGCGACGTAAGGCGTCGCGAACCGGGGATGAACTTTTCCCATCGCTGCCGGCATATAGGAATCGAGGCCGGCAACGAACGGTATACGGGCGGAGCCGCCCATCCACGCGGAGCCAATGCCGGCAATAGACAAACTCAGCATGACTGCGAAAGGTGCGATGATCCAGGCGACGCCGACTTTGCCGGCCATGTGGCTGACCGCCTGCACGATACCCTGCAGCACGTTGATGTCATTTTTCCCGATGGCGATCAAGAGGGTGAGCGTTGCGCCCACGTAGAGAGCGCCCGAGATCACACCTCCCCACGCGACAGCTCCGGGAAGGATTTTCTGCGGATCGCGGATTTCGTCGCCCATCACTGATGCGAGTTCCAATCCCACCAGGCCGAAGCAGATCACTCCAAACGAATTGAGAACAAATTTGGGATCGGCGGGAATTCTGAAGTCTGCAGCCGTCACCGGGGTTCCGAAGCGCAACCATGCGGTAATTCCCAAGCCAATCAGCACAGCGGCTGCGACGAACGTTCCGATCCCGCCCAGGTTGTTGAGCCACTTTCCAACACTCAATCCCACGATGTTGAGCGCGGTAAGCAGCGCCAGCAGAGCCACAGAGGCAACCATGGCGAAAGTCTTGTCGTCTCCAAGAGCGGCGTGGCCGGGGCCCAGGGCGAATACGGAAACGCCGACAAAGTACAGCATCACCGTGGGAACGTACAGCATGTTATTCGTCCAATAACACCAGCCTGAGAGGAATCCGTGGAAGTCGCCGAAGACTTCTTTCGCCCACAGATAGACGCCGCCTTCTCCGGGGTAGCGGTGAGCGAGTTCGATGACGGCGATACCTTGCGGCCAGAAAAAAAGGAGCAACGCAATAATCCAGAGCCAGACGGTGACGCCGCCGTTGGCGGCGATTGAGGGGACGACGTTCAGGTTGAAAACGGCGACCACGAAAAGCAAGACCAGATCTCTACGGCCGAGGACGCGCTTCAGATGCGGTTGGTTGGCGTCTTGGGCGTTGGCTGACAAAAGCGTAGTCCTCGGTTCTAACTTTCCCTCTCTATTACATTCCAAGCGAGGAATCTGCCGGGCGCCGGCGGAGCAACAGATTCCTCGCTTCGCTCGGAATGACAAATCGTAGCCTTCAGTGCGCGACTACTTCGGCTGTCCGCTCCTGCTGGGCCTTGGCCAGCGCTGGCGCAACATCTTCGAAGGCCGCGAGATGTTTGTCGATATCGGCGTCGGTGTGCTGAACCGAGATTGTCCACTGCTCATCCCACCAATAAGGTTGCGGCATAACTCCGCGATTCACCATGGCGAACCAGTAGTGTCGCCAGAGATCGATGTCGACCGTAGTCCAGTCGCGGTAGTTGCGGATCTCTTTGGGATAGAGCATGAGAGCGCCGTTGACGCCCGCGCTCGCGATATACGCCTGCAAGCCGACCTTCGCAATGATCTTGCGATAGCCGGTTGTAAGTTTGTTGCTGAGTTTGTCCACGTGCGCGTAGTTCTCGCGGGTGAGCACTTCACGAAATGTTGCGAGGCCCGCGGCCATCGAGACCGGATTGGTGTTGTAGGTACCACCGTGAAAAACCTTGTGATCGGAGATCAGATTCATGACGGACTTGTGCGTGCCGAAGGCGGCCAGGGGAAAGCCTCCGCCTATTGATTTGGCGAGGCAGATCATGTCGGGCTTCACGCCAAAGTATTCCGAGGCTCCGCCCCAACCGAGTTTCGCGCCTGTCTTTACTTCGTCAAAAATCAACAGTGCGCCGTTTTTCGTGGCGATTTCACGAAGACCTTCGAGAAATCCCGGCTGCGGAATGCAGAGGCCGACATTCATCATGATGGGTTCAAGAATGATGGCGGCGATTTCTCCGGGATTTTGTTTGAAGCGAAGCTCGACGCTGGCGAGATCGTTGAAGGTAGCGACGGTAACATTCGCGATGCTTGCTTTCGGCACGCCAAGGCCGCCGGGAACGGAAGTGGGAGCGTTGACATCTCCGAATTCCGGGGCGTGAGGTTTCACGCTGACCAAGGCGGCGTCGTGCAGGCCGTGATATCCGCCTTCGAACTTTAAAACTTTGTCGCGACCCGTCGCGGCGCGAGCCAGGCGGATCGCATGCATCGTTGCTTCA
>Ga0210383_10000516_pt1 | contig 35563 bp, 46 predicted proteins | sample IncBWC14OmetaG_FD_160072 | JGI IMG/M metagenome (GOLD analysis project Ga0210383, IMG submission 160072) | Forest soil microbial communities from Barre Woods Harvard Forest LTER site, Petersham, Massachusetts, United States - Inc-BW-C-14-O ... | reverse complement strand
AAGAGCACCAAAGTCGGCGCAAAGGCTGAATTGTCACGGTGTGTCACCCAAGCTGGGTACCAAGTTGATGTCGGAGGTGAGTTTAACAAGTTGCCTGTTGTTGTTTTACACTCACCACTGGAAAATCAACATTCTGTGACAGAGACATACAAAAACGAAAAACTCGATCTGTCGGATTGGACAGCGGCTCCTAACGAAGAAGCTAGTGCTTCGGAGGACGACAGCGAATAACTATATCCACGGGCGTATGCTACACTATCGTTTACTTACAGTTGCAAGGACATATTTCTGTGAAATTCTTGATGAAAGACAACAACACTTGTCAAATCCGCTTTTTTTTTCAGTGCTATTTTCATCGTAAATCTCAGTCTTCTGAGAGGCGAGTGATACATGACAGCAGAGATACATCGCCGATACAGGCCGGAAACCTATCCCGTTCTTTGCGGTGTGTGGCCAGGCATTTGGTTCCCAAGTCCATGGGCAAATCGGGCCCCGCGTCCACGGGCACCTGCAATAACATCAGCATCACCCTAAAGAGACAGATAACTGTAACTCACCACGAGCACTGCCTCTAGTCCTCTCCCCACGGCCTCTACGTTCCTGAGTCTGCTCGCCGCGTTTCTCACCCTTATTCCCATCAGTTCTCTCTCCCCAACCGCCAGTTCCCCCCATTTTGATATCAAGAGCTTTCTCATTTTGCTCGATCATTGCTCCAACCTTCTCCGCGATAATCTGCGCCAATTGCTGTGCACGGGAGAGTTCAATCCGGTGGAAGACGACAACACCCCCTGACTGGTCAAGCGAGGCGGAGAGTTCCTCGTTCCAAATCATCTTGGATACAATGGATGTCACGGTCCGGAGAGGGAGAGAGAACGTGCGTGAGAGAAGAGATAGCGAGAGCGTGCTGTAATGTGGGGCATATGTGAAGAGATACGTTCGTAGGCCTTGTTCTTGTATACGCCTACAACAATAATTCCGGAGAATGAACAAAAAGAAGTAGTAAGACGAGAACGTACTTGGCCAACATCTCTTTGACAGCCGCTGCCTCGGGCATTAAGCTCCAAATCTTTATACTCTGAATTAAATCCCGGCATTGTTCCCATTCACCATCCTGTAATGCTTTGCTAGCTTGCATAATATGATCCCTCGTGCTCTCCGGGGGTCCGGTGAACACCTGACGATCAGCGAAGTCCAACAAACGACGAAACGGCTTGGAGATGGCCTTCCGCTTTAATTCCTCTGAATCGATGCTTGCCAATAACGGGATCTCGACGAGCATACTGGACACCAGAAAAGCTGCCTCGAGCAGTTCTGTGTTAATGTGCATGTGGAAGGGGAGCTGGCGCTGCTTCTCCGCCTTTTCTTGGTCGGGTGTTAGCACCTGGAAACGCTGCTGATGGACACCCTGGGCGAGGAGCTCTTTCACACGCTGCGTCGTGAAGATATCCTGGAGTGTGGACTGCGCCTCTTTGATCAACCCTGACCGGAAAGCGCAGAGTCCAAGCTGGACAACAGTTCGGTTGTAGAGAATTTGGGTCGCGACGTCGGCAGAATGGATCGACTCTTGGAGATGTGACATTAGGAGCATGTCACGCGCGGTGTGAAAATCATTGTGCAAGGCATGGTGATAAATGTGGCTGAGCATCGCACGCGTCCGGAGGAGGGAGTTACCAGCTTTGTAGAGGTGGACACAGAGGGCGTGGATGAGCCCCGAGGTGCCCTGAGCTGTAAGGCTCATGTTGGGCTTAATTTCCGATGAGTCTGCGGCTGATTCGAGGGCCTGGACTACAGCATCGGGCTGTGAAAGGGTAATAAGTACCAGTGGATCCACCACGCAAGGACATGCACGAACCTTCGAGTAGATGTGCTCCAGTCGTCGCATGATCACCCGACCCAAAGGATCATCTTGTTTGGTCTTCTCATAAAAAGCTTGTGCCCGACAAATGGTACAATACAGCACTTTTTCGTCCTTCAGTCGATCGACATACTCTGTCCCGTGTGGATCGATGTTTTGCAAGCTTTTCGTAAATTCGTCGTCCAAACGATCGACGAAACTGATGATACTGCCTCGAATACGAACAACATCTTTTTCATTTGCGGGCATGCGTTCGATTGATTCGTCGTAATCATCGGTGACCTCTTCAATAGAATACGATGAATCGGAGGCAACAATTGACACCAACTGATCAACCTCGCGTTGGGCAGAGACCCAGAGTTCTATTGGCATATGAGTTGCGACGGATGAATTGTAGTCGAAACGAGATGAGATAAGCGCCAGTAGAACACGGATACGCTGGTACGACGTGACAGCAACTTCGAGGAGCTTTTCGAGAATCCGGATTTGTTCAGCTCGGTCAGTATTCTGGGTGTCTGTTAGTACAAAAGTGGTGGACGGTGTGAGATGAGCCTACTTTTTTTCCACGGGCTTCTTGGACTGCTTGGAGATTCTTGAAAATACCTTCGGAAGTGAATTGCATAGCTTTACCACCTTTACCAACGGGAACAAAATCGTTTATGGGTTCCTCATCACTACCTGCGACAGGAGGCATTCCGGTCGCGGTAGGCGCACCGGGAACAACGGCCGCAGCGTATTCGCGCTCGAATGCAGTTGGATCCTGAACGGGTGTCAGAAGCAGAAATAAGTTGTGTCTATTCGGCCATACCGTTTGGTATTGCTTGACTTCCTTCTCATACTCCTTGACTGCCTTCTTGACTTTTTGCCTCATGGCTGTGAGAGCCTTGGCATTGGTGGCGTTCATTTTCTTCTTCGCCTCCTTCTCCTTTGCGATCGCGCTATTCAGGGAGATTTCGAGGCCGACCAAGGTTCGGATGTAGAACGGAGGGATGGGTTCGGAGACGTTGTGTTGCCTCTGGATCATCCGTACAAGCTTGTCGAATTCTGTGTTTGGAAAACTGTGAGATGAAGGAACCCGAGTATAAATGCAAACGTACCATTGGAGATGGCGACCCAGTCATTAATCTTGAGGGCATTGTCCATGACCTTGCCAGTTGCCTCCATCTCGACTAATCGCCTCTCTGTGGCGCTTATGATCTTTACACCAGGCCTCGCCTCCTCGTCGCTGTCTTCGGCTTCGGAATCACTGTGACGAGGTAATCCTCCTTTTGGTCTGGTCTTTTTCTTTTCTGCATCGCTGTCGCTGTCACTATCGCCATCGTCATCTGAATCTGAGCTGCTCGAGTCTGAGCCCGCAGTTCGTAAGAAGCGAGACATTGCGGGTTTTGACGTGGTGGCGACGGGTCTGGGAGGAGGAGCATCATCGTCACCACTGGACATGAGTTCATCATCGGATTCTTCGGATTCCGAATCAGAGTCGCCTGCTTGTCTGAAGAATCGTGACATGTTTGACAAAAATTAACGAAGTGAACTTGTAATTTCAGCCTACGTGACTCAAAATTTAGAGTTTGCGGCTAATCGCGAAAATTCAAACAGCCTCAAACTCTATACACTGACCGGGTAATTTTTTTGGGCATTTCAAACAGAGGTCTGACCCAAACTACCCAGAGGGTCTACATCAAGTGAATATTTTTTCGTCCCTCTTGACTGGTATAGCAGTATATTCGAAAGACGTCAAGTCTTATATCCAAGCCCAAAACCTCATTAGAACCTCCCAGGATCTCGCCTTTCCCCATGTACCATAAAACCCTCGTCAAAATCAGAACTTCCATTGTCTGAAAGATAATGCCGAAGACCAGACGCCTTCGGAGCAGCATGTTGAAGAATGCCAGCATGCGAGTCGTCAGACCGTCACTCAGACGCTCCGCCATCCCGGCTATACATAGCACTCCGGGCGCTGCTCCCATTTCCAGGGAGTGATTGGATTGACGCACGCGCGGTCTCTCGCATTTGCATGAGGTTTTGGTGGAAAGCGTTCTATGAATTACTGTCAGAATATGTCACCAGCAAGCAGACAGGAACAAGGCCGTACTTGTTCACGCCAATACTGCACTCGTTTCTCCCGATCTTCATCACGTTGTCTTCGATGAAGGATGAATAGACCAATCAGTGTGCCGAACATGCCTAGAAGCAAACGGGACATGAGGTCTTTCCATGTCCTGGAGAGATCCACACTCACCTCCCAAAATCCCAATTCCAACAATAATATAGACCCATATGCCTAAGTGGGAAGGAGTAGCTGAACTGACACCACAGAATCAACTCTTTATCAGCCAAACAAGCCGCCCCAACTAGCTTGTTTTGCATACAAACCTTCTGCTGAGTCACAATAGAGACCCGGGCGGCAATTACCACTTGAATATCCATCGGTGATTTGGCATTGCAGTTTAAAAGATGAGCGTACCGAGAAACGATGTCGATAAACTCTCCAGATGGTCTGTAAGCAATATATGCGGTGTTTTCGACTGCGCAGGCGGCACTGAGGGTCATGTTCACCCACCTGTCGGAATGGCACATAGGAATGGTGGATCTCAAACATTTCAAGGTACCCGAACATACATGCATTGGTTGTTGATACAGACCAAGCCATTTACGTTAAGACCTCGGTGGGTGTCATCCGCAAGCTCCTTGAAACTGGGAGGCGCTTCACATTGATCTATCCAACGACATTTAGCATTTGGTTGTATTGTAATTGCAGGAAACGTTGCAGGAAATGACACCGTCGTGGTTCAGCTGACAAGTGTTTCCGACAGGGAGCAATGGTTGACACGCATCCTCCTCGTCCGGGCAGAACTGACTTTTTCCGCACTTGTCAGGAATAGTACTCTCTAATGTTCTTGAAATCCTGGGGATACCCGAAGGGGAAGTCGTCACGTCCACATCCTCTGGGCTGACATGTGGAATTCGACGCGCAGTAAGTCTGTGAGTTGCAATCGCTATAGAACTGATAGACGACTGTTAGCCGGATTGCATGCGCCATCTCTGTTGACGCTACCAACATCAACTGCAGAATACCAAGGAATTTGAGTCTGCACGAAGTAATCTAGTTGATTATATAATGTTGTATGATTAGAGTTCGGCTAGTTTAGTACTGTTATTCAGTCTCTCCGTCTACGTTTGCACTCCCTACGCCTCTCGTTTCAACAAAGGACAGTGAAAGACGGCGAGAAAAGCATTCCAGACTTGAACTAATGTTTAAATTATCGTGTAACGTGACTAGCACGTGATTAATCCGAGATCGAAAGGAATGTCTTCAAGACTTGTAACAGTCTTACGACAGAATGGTTACGAAAACAAGAGGAAGGACTTGCTAAATTCCTCCTCTTTTACCCAGTGAAACCGTGGCAATCTTTTAGACACAATATGTAAAGTCGACGCTAGCATTAAGCCAAGCAAGGTCATGAGCGCTAGCGACAACCTTTTATCATGCAGGTTAAGCAATTGAAAAACCAAGGTCCAGGTTCCAGACACTGCACCCTTTTCGCGCATCTCTAATATCACACATAAGATCAACTTGCTACAGGAGCGAGGGAGAACGAGGTGAACCCGGTGCCGGTATGGTGGAGGATTCTCAAAAGATATTGCTGATTCTCCGAGATTGGTTGACATCGTATAACTAGTATCAAGTATGTGATAACACGATCTCATGATTTTTGGGAAAGATACGTGAAAACAAATATAATAGAATGACCATCACCCTAATACGCTTTCTTACCAGCCGCAAGTTGGAGGTGAGCGCTGTGCTCATCATATGGTAGTTTCGACACAGGAATCTCGCGCCATAGGTCGGGTGTGAGGAAGGAGTAAGTTTTGGTGATCTACATACAGTACAGTGGTCAGTATGAGGATCTACAATGAATCAAGCTAACAACGTACAGCTGCGAAGGTTGCTTTCAAAAAATTACCCATAGTTGCCGTTGAACCCTTCGACTGGGTGTACACATCCTCTACGCCGGCGAGTTGAAGTAATCGTTTCGATGCGGGAGCCGCAACGATACCCGTTCCTCGTGGTGCAGGGATGAGTCGGCACATAACGGAACCGACCTTCCCGCTGACCTTTGAAGGTACGGTGTGTGGTTCACCAAGGGCAGCACCCCAGTACCCTCGTCTCACAGGAATAACAGACAGTTTTGCAAGGATAATCGCACCACGAATGGCGGTGGCGACTTCCTTTGCACATTTGACACCCAATCCGACGTGACCATCGAAATCACCGACGGCGACGAACGCCTTGAAGCGAGTACGCTGACCGGCGCGGGTTTGTTTCTGGACGGGCATGATTTTCATCACCTCATCCTTGAGTTTGGGCAGGAAGAAGTCAATGATTTGGTATTCTTTAACGGGGAGTGAGAAGAGGTAAATTTCTTCCATGGATTTGATTTTGCCGTCTTTCACGAGACGACCGAGTTTAGTGACGGGGACCCTGTGGATGTGTTGGATTAAGTTTTCAAGGCTAATTTCGAAGAACACTCACCATTCCTTCTCTTCGTCCTTGCGACCTCCACGGCGAGGGCCTCTGCGACCCCTTCCTCTATCACCCCGTCCACGTCCGAATCCACCACGTCCTCGTGCAGTGTCGGCCATATTGTAGGTGCCGAAAGGTTACTGCAATAGATGGATTGTGAGCGCCGCGTCTGAGGTATATGAGAGGGGTGGCGGCAAAGACAGTTCATCCAGATGTGATTCCATCCATCCAACTCGAACTGTAAGAGCCGGAGAAAGGCCCAGACGTTGTATCGACGCTTCTCTACGAGGAGAACCATCCTTCACAGTATAAGGAGTACTCACAATCTTGAAGTCGATATCCCTGGCGATGTTGAGCGCTGGATAGAATTTTGTGGCCGATAGCACATGTGACATCCGGCCCTAAACCAGTTGTCGACCCCGGACAGTCCACAAAATGTTTATCAAGGATTTATAATCTCCTCGTTCACTCAGGCTGCTCAGTCGGTTTCCTCAACATATTAATCCCGTTATTGGTCGAATTGACTTATTCCTTTTATCCAGATCCCACATTTAAACTGACACCCATAACTGTACCAAGTTGGCAGAACATGTCATTGACTACAATGTCCAATTTTCCAAAACAGAAATCTAGTCTTCGCCCCACGTATGTCCATTGTTCTGTTACCGCTGTAGCTCATGTAACTTATTTTTTTGTAGCAACGGTCGTCAAACCGTTGGAGATGGGGCTTCTTTCTCTTTCGACACTGAGCCTAGTGCACTTGCTGTGTGCCACATGCAAGGCACCGACGACATGTACTACTACTCTACTACCTTCTCTGGTGGGCCCGGGGTAAGTTCTATTTGTGGCGCTTTCATTCCGTGGTTCGTAAACCTGATGTTCTCGTCTCAGTGGCGGTTTTGACGTCCCTAAATCAAAATGCCCTCCCGGCCGAGGGTCGTCGGATTGTGTGACAGGCAGTCCGGCGTCTATCTTCTCTACCTCAAATCGTCCACATTCTACTTCACCTGAATCTCATTGCTTCTCAAATTCTATCATCTACCCTTCAACCCCTCCCGACTATTCACTCTTCTATCGTCCAGTTGCGAAACCGCGAGCTATTCCAGTCAGGAACGACTCCGACTATCATAATCTCGCCACCCCCCCTTTAACCCCGGATGATGGCAACGAAAATGGTGCAGGTGGAGGTGTTTCGTCTAGTAGCACAAAAAGAGACAAGGATTCGCTTGACTTTCTAATGACGCTCTTCCCTCATCATGGATTGAATGCTCTGCCTTTCGCCAAAAGTGTTGCCATTTCCGCTCCGAACATGGGTGCGGCCTTTGACGGAGTTGTTCTCGAGCTACCTAGCAAGCCAAAGACCTTGTATGTTGATGGCAAAAGTGCAGAGTCTGTCAGCCTAAGGGAAAGGTGTGTACTCTTCCTCCATTCATCTGTGACTCTGTTGCTCAAGCATTTTGGTTTTACGTTGTAGCATTGTTGCTCTCTTGGATTTAGCTGATGAAAACCTTCAATGTTCTGCCCTCATCATCGTCTTGGAAAGAGCCTCGCCTGCTTTGGGCGATCTGCTTCATTCACTCATGTATGTTGGTGGAACTGTCGTTACTAAACCTCCGTTTCAGGTTGATTCTGCCTATGTCCTTGTTGGAATGGAGATTTAAACTTGAAACGGAAATCGAGGGGTTCTTGGATCTTGCAAATCCACGTGGTTGCAGTAATATGTTAGGGATAATTGAATGCAGTCACTGGGAGGGTTCGGAGGTTAATCATTATCTTCTTCGATGAGCCTGATTATTGCTTTATTTGTTTCATATTCTATAATATACTGTTTTCGGTAACCTCATGTACATTGTGTGACTGGCCTCCGCTCGAAAATCATTTCCATGTATACCTTAATTGTACATACTGCCCCAACATCAATATTTCCAATAGTGAAACACAAAAGACTGAGCCCAGATCAAGACACAGACAAAAACAAAACCATATCGAAGGTCAACACAACTAGCAGAAAAAGCCTCCAGAGAAGAAAAAGAAACTACCCTCAAGCCGAACTTCCCTTCCTCGTCAAGTTCTTGCCCCACCCAAACACACCATTGCTCGCTCGCGCTAGGAGCTTCCTTACCCTCTCCTTACGCATGCCTGCTGACGACTCGTGCCGAATCTCCTGTTCCGGAGTAAGGTCAATGAACGACTTGAGCACCTGTACGGCCTTGGTCGCGGTAGGAGGGATCAGATTGAGAGGCTGACTACGAGTTGTTCTATGCATGAAGGGTGCAGCAAGGACTCTCGGACCACTCGAGGCTGAAAGATCAGCATTCAGCGTATTTCCGGGTGTAGTGGGATTGGAGAAGCCAAAGCCAGCCAGTGGCACAGATAAACGGGGCCGGTGGGATGGTTTCTTGCGACCTGCGCTCGCTAATGAAGGGGGGGATAGAGGGCGACCACATGCAACCCCATCTGGTTGTGTCTCGCTGAATTGGGATTCCCTGCCTCCGCAACCAAAAGAACGTGACTTCGAGGTACTGTGCTGTGGCGGCTGATAGGTCTTGAGCTTCTCCATGCTCAACTCTAGCCGATCAAATGCGTTCGAGGATTCCGGTACAAATTTGACCGACCTAGACTTGGGCAAGCAATGGGAATGAAGCGTGGAAGGGCCGTCGTGCTGCTTAGGCGAGAACCTCATGCTGACGACTTTGCGAATGATATGTGGCATGCGGGACGATGTAAGTGAGGGTGTGAACCGCCCGTATTTGTGGCTTTTACTCAGGCTGGGATTTTCTAAAAGGTTTTGCGATGGTCCTATATGCGATGTGGAGGGGACACGGTTTTGGGGCGTAATGCTCTCGCCTCGCTCGTCGCTATCTAAATTGTCCCTCGAATCGGTTACTTGCGCAACGGGGTTTGGAACTACATCCAGGGGCATCCCAAGTCCTCTAATAACCGTTTTTTGTTTCGAGGCATCCCTGCAGCTTACCAGCTTACCAGTCCTCAAGGAACGGAGAACAAGTGAGAGGCCATCTTCCGTGACATCACCGTCCTCCGGGATTCTACTGGCACGGTTATTCTGATAAACCTCTCCACCCTTTAGCTCAGCCACTGGTGTGATGTCACCCACCCTTAGCCATGCCTCATCCGCCACCTCCAGGGCCAATTCCCTCGCAAGACCGTTGCCACGCCCATACCCGTTACAGCCTCCATTCTCGAACCCAATACAAATGGGGGACTCTGCTTCCCACGAGAAATCTCTCCGTCCTCGTCCAGTCCACTTCTCATGGTCCCCATCCAAAATCGGAGACATAGTTGGACTGACCAGTGGAGGAACGCCCATGTTGGAGTGGTCACCCTTGGTCTTTACCTTTGTGCTCCACCTCTTCCTCAGAAACTCTCGCACAGCACTTGTCTGCTCTAGCGTAAATAGAGGCGAGCTCTGCATACGACGCAGGGCAGGGTGACTTGATGGCGGGTTCGGGAATTCGGATTCGATGTCTTGATAAAGAGACGAAGTGTCCGAGTTGGTCCCGGCGTATGTGGCCAAAGGGGTCGATCCGCCGCTGGTGATACTGGCGCCGTCGCGATTACTTGAGGATAGGGAGGCTTGTAGGAGGAAAGGAGGCGGCCAGAAATATTCTTTCAGCGACCCGCAATCGGGACCCAGTCCAAAGTCGGTACAGTAGCGGCGAGATCTACGAGGGTCTATGGGAGGGTGCCTGAGTTCGTGTCCGATGTCGATATCGGATGGAGAGGCAATATCTAGAGATGAAAGCGAGCGCCGGGAGTATGACAGAGAGTGTTGCGCTTCCGGGTGAGTAAAAGGGAAGCCATTCATTGGTCCGCCTCTTTCAGTTTCTGGCTTGAACTGACTAGTACTGGTAGGCTTTCCTTGAGAGCAATCTCGGCGAGAATAGGGGTTGGGAGGAAAGGCGGACGCGGCGGTTCCACGTTTATCTTCGTTGGGTGTCGCGGCGGCGTTGACACTCGCCCTAGTGGGTATACACAGCGGGGCAGTATTTTGAGAAAGGGGGCCAAGTAGAGGGCTGTGGTAGGAGATATGGGAGTGAAAACTTGGGAGGGTAATAAATAAGCATGTGAAGTACAAACCTGCGACGTGAAACAGGTGATTGTGACCGCGCAGCCCGGAGGGCTTGATGTCTTTGAAAAGTCGGCGGGCCACCGTTGGGACCAGGGAAAACGCGTATAATGCGCCTGTTGACTCGTACCGGGGATGGAACGGACGGCGGGCTATCGTGCCGTGGGTTCGTGGGGGAATGTGATGTCGAGATACTAACACATTTTGTGACCGAATGAGAAGGGATGTTGAGGGTATCCAGAGACGGGGAGGACATGGTTTGTCGTAACACTTTTGAAGTTGGATGTCTATGATATTATAAATCTGGAAGAGACATGAGCAGATGAACTCAGTGAAGAAAAACTAGGAATATTAGCTGGTAGCTCACAGGCTCGCAGCCCCCACATGCAGTCACCAGGATGGCAGCGAGGTAGTTACTGGAGAATAAGATTGAGAAGGAAGCTAAGGAGTTGCAACGAATGTTGATGAACAAGTTGCAACAGGAGTCGACCGCGTACCACAACCCAGGAGACAAAACAAACGTTAACGTTAACGTTCAGCTCATTCGAAAGGACGTTCAACCCATTCTAAAGGATAGGACCGAGGGGAACATCTCAACAATGTCATTAGCGAGATAAAACTGTTACATAAGATACAGCATAAGGGTCTTTCCATGGAACCATGCAGCAGAGATGGCCATGAATCAATGTGTCCCAGACTCCTCTGCAATATATGGTTTCACCAACAACGGACACTGACTCCCTTGCTTATACTTCCCAGCAATATATGGTCGCGTCAATACGCTGTAATTTAGATTATAATCGGGGGAGATGGCAATGAATATGGGTAAATGTCTGTACCCAAAAATAACGACAACTCACACATTCGATTTGATGATTCTTTCCCCCGTCTCATGGAACACAAAGTTGGTGAGGAGGATGTAGAGGAATGTCTTAATCTCGATCATCGAGAAGCGCATACCTATGCAAGACTAAATACCAATCCAGCACGTACACCAAACATCGTTCAGTGAATGGAAGAATGGCAGGCAAAGCCACCTACGCGAGGTCCAGCAGAGAATGTGAGGATATTCGAGAACAGTCCCGGCTGCTCCAGCGCACTTTCCGGCAAGTCGTCCCACCGGTCAGGACTTGCAACAATTCAGGAATCAATGCAGTGGAACAAAAGAGAGACGATTCAACTTACTTGAACTCCCATGCGTCCTCGCCCCAAACGCCCTTGTCCAAGTTGAATGCTTCCACAGGCACATGGACAAAGCTACCTTTTGGCACACTGACACTCCTCTTCCCTTCATCTATGGTTCCATCCCGTTTCCTCACGGGATACATCGTTGGGACTTCATCGTCTTGTGTCGCCACTCGTATGGATGAATGTAAGGGGGGGATGAGCCGTAAAGATTCGCGGGAGACGTTGTGTAGATACGGAAGATTTGACAGTGTCGTATACAGGGATTGGATTTCTTCCGTTGTTAAATTGGATATGCCGGGGGAAGAGGAAGGGGCGATGGAGAGGAGTTCGGCACGTAAGCGGGATTGGACGGCAGAGTTTTGTGCGAGAAGGAGAAGGGTCCACGTGAGGGAGAGGGATGAAGTGTCGGATCCCGCAAACATGAATGTGTTGATGTTGTGAAGAATGTCTTCGTCAGAGATTCGATGCTCAGGTGCGAGGTCTGTTGCTACATTTGATTTCACTATGGCCGGAACAAGAATGGGTGTCCTTCAGCATTCCTAGTTGCAGGGAAGCAAAGCCAAAGCCAGAAATTGACATACGGAGCAAACTGAGTAGGTCCTTTCCTTCATAAGCGTAACCACTCTTATCGCCCTCATGAATCTTCCGCTTCTTCTCTTGTACCAAGTGACCAGCAAGACGGTGGATAACCTCCTGGCACCTTTGTACCGTGCGTGCCGTTTTGTCAGGCTATTTGAAATGACGAATTAGAGTGTGGTCATGCGCTGGGCAAAGCACTGACGAATAAGGTACTGATGAAGGGGAAGTATATCCTGATGACAGTCCGCAGTAACCGCCCTTGGGAGATAGCAACCTCAAACATCTCTTTGTATGCAGTGAACAATTCATTGGATTCGTCCCGGATAGCGTTGAAGTTGTAGTCAAACCCTAAGTGGATGTAGCGTGAGGACTTGTCATCAGCAGGGCAAAAACCTTACACCGACCAGCCAATCCAATAACATCAAAAGTCGCCCGACTGATCCAATGGCACACGTCAATCCTAACACCATTCGTGGAGGCTCCCTCGTCTGTATTCGCAAGCACCCGTCCTTGAATGATCATATCCATCCACCTATCTTTGAGTTCACCTCCTTTTCCAAATACAAGGGGTATCAATGCTCGCATGTTCTGTATCGAAAAGGCTGGGGTTGCAACACGTCGCTGTCGTTTATGCACCTGACCCTCGGCCGCAAGCATTCCGCACCCAATGAGACTGGTAATGAGTTTTCTGGATTGCCAAGGTTTCTCGTAGATTGTGGAGTTCTTAAGAACGTGAGCAAGAGAAACTGGGTCAAGGGTCAGGAGCCGTTCGTCCCACTATTTGGAGGATTAATGATATGATAGAGAAGTATTACGACGAGCTGAACATACCGGACCAACGCCCCGAATTCTAACGGATCGGCCATACTTTTGCACAAACATATCATGCACTTTTGGAGATACGGCAGGGCTATTACGACGAGTCGGATGAGGAACGGACACAGGATGATAGTCTACAACACACGTACTCCAGGACGGCAGCCAGATGATTTCCGAACCAACTATTGACGGGTGGACCACAAAGGCGACGCAAAGGGTTGAAGTTAGGTGCAATCAAAGTTTGATACATGACATATAACACCAGGAGAACGCTGACAGTAATTAGGCTGTGAACCAGGTATTGCAGTAGTAGCGCATCCATTATGGTACTGCAGTGAAGGTGGTCGTTGTCCCTGTGCTGGGAAGGGCAGAATCAGTTTTTTCAAAGAGTTTCACGGAGTGTCGACATTATTGTTCGAGACAGACAATAACTTGAATAAGGGCCGCGCATCGCAAATTGTGAACCACGTGATCGAGGCGACAATCATAATATACATAAATGAAAAGTACAGTGCAATACATTTCGTATTCTGTAGATTTGTGTCCAACCTCTATAAGTGAGCGACGCGCTCAGACATTCCCGTACATCATAATAAACTGCTCAACTGTCGATCTCTTCTGCTCATTTGTCGACTCGGAGTCCATGGAGTGATTATCCCACAACGGAACGGGAGGACTCGGAATGCCACGGTGGATCAACTTCGGGAGCGAGGGGTCGACGAGGGACGGTGGGTAAGGAAAGTCATTCAGATCGACAGAGATACTGCTGATGCTCGAATCCAATGTGAATATACTGGTGATACTGGGACCGGTGACCATAAGAGACGGAACTGGAGCGTGAAGCAAGCCGTCGTCACTGCCATCTCCTTCTGTCGTGTACATTGAGCTGGGGGATGCATCGGAAGAGGCTGCTTCTGAGTGATCGTCGATGAGACTGCATGAAGTCGACATAGGTTCCGAAATAACCACATTGGGCGCCTCGATAATTTGTTTGTTATCCTGGGTGGATTTGGATGACCGCCAGGTAACCAAAACGCCTTTCTTTATCTCCACGCTCTGCGCTTGCGCCCTCCTGACCTCGTATACCTCTTCTTCACCTTCCCCGTCCTCGTCAAAGTCAGTCTCCATAGTCGCTATGGATGTCATGGATGATCTCGAAGAACTCCCAGACGAGAAGCCTTCCGTCCCTTCCGTAGTATCCGTCGCCTGCGAAGACGCAGAGGCGTCCGACCCCTGTCTCATCCTATTTCTGACCCCGGCGCTGCACGCCCTTCTCCCTATGCTCGCCATCGCAGCTTGAAGCGACAAAGTGGTTGCGATTTCGTCATCTTCGCCTTGTGTAATGGAGGAACTACAACAGAATTCCGAGGAAGTCGGAATACGCATGTTGTCCAAGGACGAATGACCTCGGAGCGCTATGTCCAGCGCAAGTGCGATATCAGCCTCTTCATCCTGAAGCCGTTCTTCAAACTCCTCCTGGATCGTTGCTAGTGCTATGCTGGACGCTTGAATCGTAGGGAAATTATACCTCTTTGTCGCTTCGGTAGCCGTGGGTAGGGAAATGGATATCGGTCGTTTCTGGGATAACATGAGACTCGAGGGAACGAGTGAAGGTGGTGAACTTGGGACGGGAGGTGTCGGTGTCGGGTCGATAAATATTCCAGCGTTCTGTAACCCGCACGCCGGAACACTGTTTCGCATGACATGGTTTTTCATCTCTTTCATCCGAGTAGGTGTTCCCCAAGTCGCGTCATCACACTCCACCCTGACGCACACTCCGTGCTTCGCGATTGACATTCTCATAGCAACGTTCTTCTTTTCCTTCCGCGCCCACCACCACCCACCGAAAATGCTAAATAAGTTGATCCCATGCGTTTTCTTCCTAATGGACTTCACAATGATCATGACTGCCAGACCCACAATTACACTGGATAGCACTACGGCGACAATGAAGGCGATTTCTCCATCAGGCATACGAGGTTCAGAGTGCGGTTGAGAGAGGGGGGGAGTTGACGAGGGAATAGGAACATTTAGAGGAAGAATGCTAGCGCGTCGGATGGCAGAGTATAGGGGCGGGTTCGAGTCCGGGGCGGCAGTTGGGACTGGGTCCGAATTTAGCTTAAGATCAGCACGGGGGAAGAGAGATGCAGCGAGAGGGTCCCGTGGATTCGAGTATTCAGGATCGATTCGTCGTCCAAGTGTAGTCTCTGTGTGTGGGACATGAGCATGGATTCTCATCGGCAGTAATTCATCTCCGACTGAAGGATGTAAAGGCCTTGAGCGAGTTAAGCGTTCCGGCGGCGCAACCTTTCCATTGTTGAAGGCTGTTTTTCCCGAACGTACCGCGATGGCAGCTTTGGAAGGAGTGAATGACCGTGACAGAACGACGGATAGATTGTACTGCAGACCCTGTAGCTGATAATGACCCCAGTTTCCACCCGGGTGGTTGTCTTTGCGTGTCGTAGGAGCCATGACAGTCGGTGGGCGAGTTGTTGGGTCAGATTAAGGAGGCCACGATGGTATACGTTGGGGTACAGGAGAATGTCGAAGGTTCCATGATTCGTATTGGAATTCTTTATAGCCTGGCGGCTGACAACGAGGTGGCTGACATCGTCGGACAGAATTTTCATTTGACGTCTGTACCACAACCAGTGCGGGGAGCCTTGAGGCCTAGGACGGACGTCTGTCGAAATTTTTGGTACACTCAAGGTACATTATTTGACTGCTCGCCGTCACGGTACCTAAAGAATCTTATCTATGTGGAATCTTATCTCATCTAATCAACGAGGCTAGACAAAAAAATTGAAATGTTGAGCATCCAGTGAATCGTAAATACACAAGTTATGAAGTGAAGTCCTATGCTGTTCGAGCCAACAGTTCAATGCGAAGGATGCATCTGGATTCCTCAATCCGAACCAGATCCACCATCCCCAGATCTCGAAAAGATTCGCTGAATGTTCTCCAACTCATCCTGCAATTTTCTATGCTCCGCATTCAACCTTGTCAGACTCTCCACATCCATCAACTCTTCGTCTGAATCCGTGATCGAACCCACGCTCCCACTTCCATTGCTTTTAAGCAAGCTCTCGATCTTACCTCTCTGGGTGACGACTTTTTGAAAAGTCGTGATATACTCAACATAGGAGGAGTGGTATCTGGCACGGAGGGCTGCGTGATCGGTAGGAGGCGGACGGGGTGGATGCACACGAGGATGTGGGTGAGGTTGAGAATGAGAGTGCGTGGTGTTAGGAGGAGTCGGAAGGGGTCCTGACGTTGCATCGCGCTTGTTAGGCGGGCGAATCTCGCCTTCATCTTCGGAAGAAGTGTATATGGGAGATCTGCGTCGGGACTTGGCAGCGCCATTTGTCTTTGAACTTGTTGAACTATTATGATAAGATTGGTTTGGGTGGTTCTGAGAAAAGGAAGATGATACAGAAGATGTTTTCCCATGTGAGGGCAACGATTTTCGTGGAAGCAGGGACGAGGGATCCTTCTTTATCTTTGGGAGGGAAACTGGGATGGGGGACAGTTCGTTTTTGGTCACTTTCGACCGTGGAGGCAATCCTGGCATATCTGGTTTCTTCGGGAGAGATAGATCCCTTGCTCGCCGCTCGGACGACGAAGTGACAGGGCGTACACTTTCGTCCGTTTTCCGTCTCTTCTGAACAGTTGTTCTCAAGGGTGCATCCTCCAAGTCGTCTTCATTCCGAGGCTGCTTCTTTCGCTTCAAACCGACAGACGGCGCCTCGTCCTTGTCCTTCCGTCGTTCTCTATCACCACCTCTATCCTGCTCCCTTTCACGTTCTCTATCTCTTCCCCTCTCACGATCTGAATCTGCAGTCGAATCCCTGAGCTTCTTCACACGGGTAGGCAGCGCCACTCCCACACCAGATTTTCTCTCCCGGCCTACGTGCGGCGGAATCGGCTGCGTAGGTTTTGTAGGCAAAGATGGTGGCGGTTGCTCTTTGTCCTTCACGCGCACATCGAGAGGCTTCCCGCGTGGAGGGCTGGGGCCATTGATACTGTCCGATTGTTCATCCTGAGACATAGATTTTGCTACTTTGAACCCAGACCCAGGCGCCCGTCGAGCTGCTGCAGTTGCTTTGCTTGTAGCCGTACTATTCCCCTCAGGCATAATCGAATCATCCCGAGCGTTGCCTGTGGTATTGCTAACCCGAGATGAAGGCTTCCTGCTCTCGTCCTTCATTAGAATTTCGGCTTTGGGGTCAGCTCTCGGTTTCGCCTTCTTCTCTTTGGCTTCTTTCGACGTTACACCCCGTTTCGGGGCGTCTGTCTTTGCTCCGCCTTGCGCAGTGACATTCGACGTCCCATTCGGTGTAAATGTCGCATTCCCTCTAGACGATCCCACAGACGGTGGAGGGGCACCATGGTTAGGATTTGTTCCGTTCCGGTATCGTACGTGGCGCCACGCTGGATCGGTCTCAGGTATATTCAAATTCTTGTATGCCAATCTCGCTACTCTAGCCATGGCCGTCCGCTCGGGGTCGGTCAACTTGGGCCACTCGTATGGCCGAACTTCAAGCCATGACTTTGGTTTGAGACACCACGACTTGGGCGATTTATCTGCACTTTTCTTCAGGGGCGCAGTTTGTTCGGCCAACTGGAGGGAAGGTGGTGAAATCAAGGGACGGTGACGATTATTGTAACGAATTACCTCATCCAAAAGACCCAACACCTCGCGCCGTAAAGATGGATCACAATCTGAACCCCCAACTAATTGTATGACCTCATCCGACGAGCGTTCAGACACCGCTAAACAGTGAATCAACCGTTTCCGAACGGGTATTAGACCTTCTTTAGTCGTCTGTTGGGATGGAACGGGCGACGACACACGAGCGGGCAATGCAGCCGTTGATGCACCCGCATTGTTCCGTAAGTGATCAGATTGTTGTACAGGCTTCCTAAACATAGAAGATGAGGGTGCTTTTCGCTTCTTCCCATGGACAGGATGGAGATCGGGAGGTGTATCGATCAGAATAGTCTTTCGTTCCGAGCGCTGCTTAACTGCCCCCAGCGTGCTCTCCCGAATCCTGTCCTGAACCTTCTCCCCAAGCTCACGCTCAACGGTGAACTTGCCAGTTACGTTAGCGTACAGCTTTAGCGGAGCCATAGGCTTGGCAGCAGAAGAGGCGTGCAGGTAGAGCTCATGCGGGGTACCCTCCTTCAGCGGGCGCATAGGAAAGAAAGTATCACCGATGTATATTCCCTGCTCGGTAGTTAGACAATGGTATTAGTAAGGGAGAAATGAAACACACTGGATTGTCTCCAAATTCGAAATCCATCTGAGGTTGTTGAGGGAATACCTCTAGAGCTTCGAGAGTCTCGGCGGACATGCGGACGATCATGGCCTGTTTTGGTTTAGAATGAACGGTATCGCCTGGGCGCGAGTAGCCTTGCAACGAAAGTGTGTTATTAGCAGGTAGAGGCATAATGCGGGCGTGTAGGAGACTGCGCCACACGGTTCAGCGCTGGTGGTAAAGTGGTATGGGAAAGAAGAGAGAAGTTGGAAAGGAGAGCTGGTAGTATGTTCTGAGACGCAAAGAGGGACAATAGACTGGCAAGGACAAGACAAAGAAACAACGGCGCTAGCACTCTGGTACTAGCAGGCTTCTCGATTGCAAGCACGTGGCTCCAAGTTGGGAAGCGAGTCTTTGGCGTAATTGTACGAAAAAAAAATCTCATCACTCTATGAACAGAATAGTACATCCTTGGTGGCACCTCTCGACGCAGCTTCAAGGCTTTAAACTCTCCTCGAGATACGTAACAAACTTGTTCGCAATGCTCTCTTCACTCCAATCAACAGCTCCCTTCTCTGTGGTACCCAGGGTGATAGCCTTCTTGTGGACCGCGACAAACTGCCGCTTTGAACGTTGTAATTCTGAGAGTGTGATGTTACGTGATGGGAGGGTGATCTGCGGTTTCAGTGTCGTCGATATCGGTAGATTGACGAGCCCTCCAATTCCTTGTGAAGCCGCCTGTTCACTCATTATAGCAGAAACCATTGAAGTTGTGGTTTGTTCTAGTGTGTGTAGAGCGTCCGTGGGTGCTTTAGCGACCTGTGATTAGTGGGGTATGGGTGACATATTAGAATGTAAAGAAATATAAGCCTACAGCCAGGGTACCAGAATTGGGAGGTTTGACGATCCCTTTTGTGACTGCGTCCCATATCTGTGCACCGGGAACGTTCTCCTCCGTCCACAATATAGTGAACAGAGGAGAATCCCATCGGACCATCGAGGAGGGCTCTTCATATCTAACGAGAAGATTTTCCAGGCTGCGGAAACAAGATCAGTATTCTGCAGACAAGAAACCATGTATTATGATAGTACGTTTCGGGTGCGTATGATCTGCCGTCCTGGCGAGCGATGTTCCACTCTCTGCACAATCCATGTGTTGCTACAACGTATACCTACTGGTACGACTTGAGCGCCATCACATTTAGGATTGAGAGTAGCGTGTATCACGCACAGTGCACACCCTGAGCTTCATTTCTCTCGCTGCACAGTACATCTGGTACCGGAACCCTTTGATGTAATTAGGAGCATCGACAATCAAGATAGTGTCTTGGGCCATTTGCCGTTGGATGGCGGTGAACAGTGCTCCTCTAGCTGGTTTCTCTGACCGACCGTCTAAGAGCGGTTAAAGGTCATGCCATTTTGTGGGGCAGAAAACACACCATTGTATGCAGCGCGATCAATATTGAGAATGTCATCAGAAAGGATGGTGACATTGAGGTTTGGGCCGTCATATGTGGAAGCTTGAAGCAGAGTCTGCAGATGGACTTTGATTTGTTCAGCTCTTCTCGACTTTCCAGAGCAGGGGTACCCGGATATTGTAATTAGGGCCATGAGCGAGTGACAATCATTAACGGAAGTAACCAAGAACCAAGAAGTAACGATGGTCGTTGACCGTGCGCACGGACCAGCTCATCTTTAGGGCAGATAGTATAGTACATTGTACTACTATAGACTAGTATATTATACTGTTAGTAGTGCCATCGATGAGAAGACTCTGAATCTAATAAAGTAAAGCATCAATGGCTGTGTTTGAAACAAATAGTATAACGATCAACAGGCTCTTTCCCTCCATTACCGAGCTCTATCTATCCTTCCGCGCTCCTTGTCTCTTCCTCCCCTTTTCTTCCCCTCCCAACCTCTCATTTCCTCAGGCTCTCAGTGAGACGTCTGTAATCTCTCTCTACACCCCAATCTTTAATTTCAAATCCGTTTCTACCCTTTGGCTTCCTTTACTACCCCCGGTCGCTTCTCTCTTCTCAAACCGTCCCTCCCCACCATCCTGAACAATGTTGGCTACCATGTCCTCTTCCAATCACGACATTCCCCTGCGCGAGCACTCGCACCTCAATATCCAGCACGACAGTCGCGAACAGGGGGATTTCGCAATCGATGATAGGTTGTGTCCTGGGTGCACAAAGTCTGCAGTTAGCGAGCATGGCGGTTTGGTTGTTGCATTCGGGTACGTGTCCTTCCCTCTCTAGCCAAATGGTAGATCGCGCCGCGTTTGATGGTCCTACCCCCATATTTATTGGTGTGGGAACGGGTCTGCAATGTCTGGCCCATCTTGCTGCTAGATCACCTTACCTTGCTGGGATGCTGACGTTTCGTGAATTCATCCAGCCAATCCTTTTTCCATGTCGACTGCTTCAAATGCGCTAAATGTCGCAAAAAAGTAACGGCCGACACCAACCTGCTCCTATTGTCCGATGGCTCCCCCATCTGCTCAAATTGCTCATACTGCTGCAATGTGTGCCATTTGCCCATCCTGGACGAGGCAATTATGGCGGGAGATGACTCATACCATGCACACTGCTTCAATTGTAAGGTCTGCAAGAACCGCATAGACGAACTCGTTTTTGCCAAGACCAGCCAGGGGATCTATTGTATGAACTGCCACAACGAGCGCATGATTAAAATCAGAAAACATGCTCAGAAGAAGGCCGAGAGGGAGAAAGCGGTAGGGGGCAGTGGCTCGTCCAAGTCGCGTGACCGCGATGCCGGACACTACCATCGAGAGAACGAGGTATCCCTCGCCGTATCTTCAATGTTATTTACCATGCTGATTGTATTTTGGTCGCGCTTCTCAGGGGTCACTTTCGGCGACGGACCCTCCAGAACAGCCGAGTTCGTACAAATCCTCCGCACCAACCTTCCGTGACACAAATCAAGGAACCGTGCGAGGTCCCGAACGCTCATCGTCCATTCGATCTCCCGTAAAACAAAGCTCTGGACCATACGTCGCGGACGCATTTGAGGCCACCGGAAAGACATCTTCCACCAACTTGGCGACACATCTACCGCTCATACCCCAAGGGAAACTCCCCCCCAATGCCTCACCGTCACCGTCGTCACCGTCATTCCCTACGCAGCCGCAGCCGCTCTCTGTGACAATCGCGCGTCCACCAGACTCGGATTATCCACCCTCCAACTCTAGTCCCCTCCCACAATCCCTCCCTCCAGGTCCCGACCCTTCCTCCTCCTTACCCATCACACCCATGGAACATACCCGCCCGGTTCCTCCCAAAAACAACACCCTTCCTATCCCCCCTCCGTCTCCAGAAGAAGATTCGGATGGACACAGGACAAGTTACGATGACGGCGTCCGTCCTTTGAACATATTGTTCAAACAGAAGTCTGACCCCGTCCGTAATCTCAATAACAATCATGAGGGGTCTAGTAATTCCGACCTAGGCGGTTCTGGGGGTCTTAAGGTGTTTACCTCGCCGCGCGACAAACGGCGGTCTATTAACCCTGGCCTTGTACTTTCTAATTTCAATCAACCAGTACGTTCTCCGGTGTCATCGCCTGCTCTCTCTCCAACTTCAGCTGTCTTCCACGGTCAACAATCTGCGTTGCGCCCTCCCACGCCTCCCGTACGTTCCCCTCTCCGAGAACAGTCTTCCGAATCACCTCCGTCATCTCGACGTACTTCACAAACCAGTTCACACCGTAGTTCATCGAGTAATTTCCTTTCGCTCTCGTCGTCTCCCACTTCACCGGACGGAGATCAACCGCAAGACCAGGGCACGTCATCGCGATTACGTTCAATCTCATCCAGTACATATCTGCCCGAACAAGCACAGGATCAAACAATCGTCATGAGACCCCCGCCTCGTCCAAGTGTGACCATCGACGCCGTACCACCCAGGATGCAGAGTCTTAATCACGCACAACCACAATCTGCGCAATCCTTGACTAATGATTTAGCCTCAACAGGTCAAGCTCGCTTATCGCATAGTCTCAGTCCTGTCAATCAAACCATCCGTCCGCAAAGGTCATTTGATGGCCGTCCTCGGCCCGCGACTAAGAATCACCGACTGTCGTCTGCTGGTAGTTTAAATTTGGACCGCAGTCGGTCGGCGAGCAGGTCAGGTCCGGAATCGCCCTCCCGCTGGGCGGATGTTCCTCATAATGTGGAAAGCGGAACGGACACTGATGCTGAGGTGGAAAGCAACAGCAGTCGACGTTCCGAGACCAAAGATCTGCCTCCTACACTGCCGCCGAAGGAGAACCAGGACGGTACTCCCGCAGGCCAAGAGACCGTTGACATAACACCCTCTCCCACCAGTGACTTCGATCCAGACCTGTCCACCATCTCGCGACGCGACAGTAGTTCAGATGATATGTTGGAATCATCTCCCGTAGAGGGCACGTCACATGCAACCTTCATTGCGCCCGCTCTGCCACCTATTCGGTTCTCCATGAATACGGCCGATTTTTCTGAACTGTTCGATTCCGTTGAGGGTGGATTACCGTCACTGAAATCGCTGGGTCATTTAGCCAAGGTTTCGGAATCTCACATGGATGATGATGTGCCCCTTACTCCACCACCTTCTGCTGGTTCTTTTATCAGTCTCACACCAACCAACGATACCGTCTTTGGCTCGGCGCCCTCCGATTCTACTTTCAGGTCTTCACCCCACAACAAAGGTGATAACAAATTTGATACAACTAGGACTGTCGATACTCGTGGGAGGATACCCGGGGGGGGGCGCACTACCGATGGGTATGTATCACCTTCTACACCCTCCTACTATCATACTCTGCCCAAGACATCAAAGGCTTACGGAAATCCTTCGCAACACCTCAGCGCACTTGATGGTTATTCTTCTCATTCATCGCGTATAGCGCCCAGCCTATCCGCATCGTCTTCAAACAGCGGGCACTCATCTTTGGAATCACAATACCCAACTCTTCTAGGATCAAATACATCCATCAGCAATTTTAGTGACTCAACGAGCTCCACCCGCGTCACCGTAACTGCAGCAAGCGCTAAAGGTGCGAAAATGTTGAGGGATGATAGCTCGGACATCGTGCTGCGACGGCTGCAAGAGGCGATGGCTGACGCGAGAGATCGCGGCACGCACCAACTGAAGCTGGACAAGGGGTTTGCTGAAGCCATCCTCGGGGCGATGGAGTCGCGGAAATTGGAGTACGGCGAGTTGAGGGGCAAGTTTGATGGGATCAAGGTCTGATGATTCAATTGTCGACTCTGCTTGATCTGAATACTTTAATTTTGATGCAGAGAGCAAGTAAACACTATATAGACGGTCTGACTGTTGCTCAAACGGAGTATGATCGAGAACTCAAGGCTAGACGGGACGCTGAAGCTGAAGTCACGCGACTGAGAGTGCTGCTCTCGGGCCAGGCTGCACGACTCACAGCGTTATCGGCGGACACTAGGCGACAGGAGTTGCGGCAACAATTTTCAAAGGAGCTCAATGAAAACTTGTCAGGGTTAGAGCATGAACTCTCGAAGCTGAGGGTGGAACGAGACATGACATTGGCGGAAGTGGAAGAGCTTTCAGCCTCGAAAAGGTTGGAAATTGTCCAATTTAGTGAAATCATGACGCTCACTTGTCTGATTCTCCAGTTCCGGGATCAATACTGCAGAGCTAACCCCTTCTAATTTGATTCGATCTCTGACAATGCGCCTCGACAACGTCAAGAAGCAGTACCAACACGAACTTATTCCACTGACACAGCAGCGGGAGATTTTGGTCAGAGAAGTCGCCGAGCTCAAGGCTGTCCGGGATGTGTTCCTAGAAGAAACAACGGTGCTTAATGCTCGCAACGAAGAGCTAGCTCAATTGAGCGCACAGTACGCTCGCCGGATGGACACGGTACCAGAGATGCCATCCAAAGACCAGACTGCCTCAATGGCACGTTCACTCGATAGATCACGCTCTCAGCGTCAGCCCCTGCAGCAAGCTCCGACATTCCACCATTCCGTCAGCTCGTCTACCATCGGCTCGCCCACAAATAGCGACGAGACAGTCGACTCTAAAGCCGTCAAAGTGCAAAAGGCGGAGGCAGAATTCCCTACTCCATCGTCGAAGGGCAAATTCATGAAATGGCCGGGTTCAAAACCCAAAGAAGTTGTTTCTTCCGTCGCTGTCTCTGACAGTATCAATAAAGGAAAGGTCCATCTCGAACACACCTTCCAACAACTGAGCGTACTACGCTTTACGCGGTGCGATCACTGTGGGGACAAGATGTGGGGTTCACAACTTCGCTGTTCTAGTATGTGCTCCGTGTTATTGTTAGTATAGAGCAAGACTGATGTCCGACATTCAAGGTTGCAATATCTCGGTTCACGTGCGTTGTATCAACCATGTACATGTTTCTTGTTCGCAGCAAACGGGGGCTGGGCGGGAGGAATCACAGCTTGCTCCGTTGCGTATGTGCTGAACATTGTTACGCATCATGGAGTCTAACGATTTCTTAAATAGCGCCATCAATGTTTGGTCGTGATCTCACGCAACAGGTTCGTGACGATTCGAATGGCAACGACCGTCAAGTGCCCGTCATCGTTGAGAAGTGCATCGACGCAGTTGAAGCTTTAGGTGTGTTGAGATTGTCTGCAGCCAGGGTGCCGTGCTCATGTTTTTTTAGCTCTGGATTATGAAGGCATATACCGTAAAACTGGTGGCTCGGGACAATCGAAGGCAATAACGCAACTTTTCGAGCGGGGAGACTATTCTGCGTTTGATCTCCGAGATTCTGACCGCTTCAACGACATCTGCAGTGTTACATCTGTGCTGAAAACCTACTTCCGATCACTACCGATCCCTTTGTTGACGTATGATCTCCACGACCATTTCATGAAGGCTGTCGAAATCCGTGATCCTGGCGTGAGGAATAAGTCATTGCTTGAATTGGTCAACAAATTGCCGAACGAACACTACTATACCTTGCGCATGCTTATGCTGCATCTACATCAGTGAGTGTTTCGCAGCCTTTATCAAATTTATGATTAACGTGCTGTGTAGTGTACGTGAGCGCTGCGAAAAGAACCTGATGAACGCTAGGAATCTGGGTGTAGTATTTGGTCGTAAGTGTCCTCAAATCAAGTTTTTTTCCTTCATTCTAGTGTTGATATTGGCCCATAGCAACTTTGATGAGATCCCGGGATCCAGGTGCAGAATTCAGCGATATGGCCGGCAAGGCTCTTTCGGTGGAGTGGCTTGTCGAAAACGCCCCTTTCATATTTAGTCAAATCGCCTCTTTCAACTGACGTTTCTCATTATTGGTACTCTATTTCCTGTCCCAACTCGAGTATGGTCTGTTCTCCAAGGATTTTCTAGTTTCAATAATTGTTTTACATGTTTTATATATGATTATTCTTTTCTTTTCATTGTGCACTTTCTCTCTTCCAACATCTCATGCCTTTGCCTTTACCTTTACTTTGTCAATACCTTCACATATCCTGCTCAGCGTTCAGATGTATATGCACTAGACTCATGTTACCGATTCATTTCGGACAGGGCTGGGTTATTCGACTATAATAGTGGCAATCACAGAAGCTCTCTAGATCTCTTGCCGCGAGGCGCAGACTCGGGCTTTAATGAACAGTACAAGAAATGGCGTCGAGGTCCGGTCGCTGCTCCTGCAACGGCAGCCGCGGCAACGCGGGCCCCAAGTGGCGCAGTATCGGTACCGCTCCCACGCACGCCCAAAGAAAACATCCTGTCAAAGACTAACACAAGGCCACCATCAAAATATGCTCAGAGAACGGAAACTACATACATACGAGTGGCAGTGAAAGCTTTGGCGCTAGCCTGGCAGGTGAGATGCGTGAGGGAGAGCGGAGGGCTGACGCCTTCCAGCATACGCAAGTATCGGTACACCATGGAAGGTTGAGGGGGGCCTGGTGAAACATTTCAAACCCTGCGTCAGGAAGAATGAAAATTTTATGTAGACAAAAAAGACTGACCGAAACGAAAGACAGCGTGATAGGCTTGCCTCCACTTCTCTTCAAGCAGTCGCGCACAATTAGCAGAGTCTGGGCAGGTAGGACACTGAGATGACACAGCAATGAATTACAGGGAAACATCGGAATACTGCGGAGAACGACATACGCATTGATATTCTTTTGCAACCATTGTCAGTCCCAATTTCAGAACTCGCTCGAGGAACCAGTTTCGGCTAATGAATGAAGAAAACAGGTTGAATTCACGATTGCATCCCCCGAAAATGAAGCAAACCGTTTTTCAAGCTTGAGGAGAGTTTCTTGGCTGAGCGTATTGAGCTCATGCTCCGTCCAGCCACCTGGATTGTCCAGCACGAAACGGCTGGACTCGCGGTAAAGTTCATCCTCCTCGAAGAGCTCAGCAATTCGCATTGCCTTTATGGGCTTTCCAGCAGCATGAGTCAGTAGAAACTTGAGACACTCGCGTTGCAAGGATGGGACGCATAGTTTGTGAGAGATGTTCATTAGACTCTCGACGTTGTTCCATGTGATGGTACACTCCAAACTGCAACTGTAAGAAAGGTATAGATGGACGATAATACAGCTTGTAGCTTACTGAGGGTATACAAATTTGAGAAAATCATGGAATGTGCAGGCCTGAAGGGTGAATTAGCATGGGTGAGAACATGGGCAAACGCAACACACTCTTTCCTCCTTGAGGACGATGACTGCATCCGGACCATTTTTTGGACGTCGTTTGACAGTTGCTTGGGCCGGAGAGACCTTTCTCGTTGAGAGCTTTTCAGCATCATTCTCATTCGAACACTTCCTGGCACGTCGGCCACCACCTTCATGATTACTGCCACCCTGCAATTTGGCTAAGCTGTTGTTCCTGGCCTGAACTTTGGCTTGCTCCCCGACATCGATGTCACTTCCTTCGCTCTCGCTCGCGGGTGCGCTGTCGTTGTCTGTCTTCAAAGCGTGAATATCGACAATTACCTCCAGATCTTCCGGTTCAACGTCTGGATCCATGGGAGCAAAGGTCATCTCGGTAGGTGCCTCGTGGCTTTTGTCACCCGGAACGGACGGCGGCTGCGAAATAGTAATCACCGAGGACATTGAGGGTGGTCGTCCGGTTTCAGCCCAGTTGCCGCTGAGGGCAGCTTCAAAGAACGGAGACGCGAAAAATAATACCTCCTTGTGCGCCCTGTACAGATTGAGAGATGAGTGGCATGTGCCTATGAGGAATTGACTAACCAGAACGTGGTACTTTCTACCACAATTTTCACAGTACCGGGAAATCTACTGTGCTTGGTGAAGGCATTGTCAATTTCAATGGCTTCGTCGTCATCATCTATACTCAATTCCGAGACAATGTCGTCCGTCTCACACTCTTCCAAGAGCCACGGTGGTGAACCTGATGAACGGAAGATACCTGCAGCGGCAGCATGGGTTTCGGTCGGCGAGCTGAGGGACGCGGAGGGGTTATTGGGTCCCCGTGAGTTGCGTGCTATTAGGATGTGAGAAGGGTTTGTAGTCATCAAGAGAAACAAGGTAATTATATACATAATGAATTAATTGCAGTTACTACCAAATCATGTGACCACAATCCTTGAAGCGGACATGCTCATGTTTTCTTCTTCTTTACCTTCTTCCCTCCTTTCTCCGTGGCTTTCCCTTCTGCCTTGTCACTCTGCCATTTCCTCTTCTTTGCCTTGACCGCCAGCTCAGCCTCCGCCTTGCGGTTTGCCTCCTGTGCAGCAGCTTCGTCGGCTTTTCTGCCCAACTGCTGAAATGTGTCTTCATCGCTCTCATCATCACCATCTTCTGAAATCACCGGGGGCTCATCTTGTTGGACTTCATCGTCAGAAACAAACTGTGTCGCCTTTGTCGATGGGCCAGGAACATGTGCTGGCGAAAAGGGATCGACTTGTATCGATCCAAGCAAAGACAACATTTCGTTTGCCACCGTGAGCCTACTTGAATGTTGAGTACACCTAATAGATAAATATGTCATGACATACCCAATCACTGTGAACTCTAAAAATCCCATAGATCCTCCGAGTTTATCTCCTGTTATTTTGTGTATCCATTTACCACCGCTTTCCCCTTCTTCCTCCCCTGGAGATTTGTTATCAGTATTTTCAACACCTTGAGCATCTGGTCCAAATTCTGGGTCATTTTCCGCAGGACCATACTCGAATTCCCATTCGTCTGTTGGTATGTGATGCCGTGGTATTGAGACATTGAAAGTGCGATGGACAAGGAGAGAAATATGGTCAGGAGAACATAAGTTAACTTTCCCAACTGCAAGGAATTGATGAGCACATGTGATTCACACGAATAAATCAATTCACCAAGTTTCGTGCAAACACGTGGACTCCAGACAGTCGCGTCAAACCCAATGTTACACACTGAGAAAGGACAGTCTGCCTTTATGGTGGCAGTTTTTCCAAGGAAGCATAAATTTGAGTGTGAAAGCACCACGCCCCGAAGGGTTGGAATGTACCTAAAATTATTACGGGCTGCATTCGAAGCAAAAATATCCAGAGGATAACCATACCTCATTACCATTGAGTCCAACATCTCCTCTACACCTGTTCTTGGACTACTCGCAAAGATGGGCGGAATCGAGACAACCAGAGATCCCTTTATGACTTTGAACTCGCTCCCATCGTCAGTGGTCTCTCGCGCCTTTCCCTTGTCTTGTTTCTTCTTTTTATCCTTTTTGAACCTCTTTGTAGGCTTCTCCGCGTCGTTCGTCGTCATACGGTGTTTGCGCTTTTTCGTCAGAGTTCCCATGAGTTGAGACATGGTCAGCAGAGTGGGGGAGGCTGAATCCAATCCCTTCGCATCGAACGATCCAGGCTGTGCCCGGAGAGAACGCACTGGAGACCAAAAGAACTAAGCCGAGGCGCGTCGAATGAAAGAGAAGGACCAACCCGAAAGAGCGAAAGGTTTCAGAACTTATTTCTTGAGGCAGAAGGAATGACGAGTGGTATGAGAAATTCAGTATGCAGTAGAGCGAGGATATCGAGCGAGCGGCAGTATCAAAGGAAGGCGTCGGCCAGCGTCTGAGCGTCTGTCTGCTGGAACGGTGTCACTGAACTGAGTTCCAGTGAGTGGTTTTCTCGTTTCCCACGGCCACCTGGATTTCGAGTTCCTGCCAGTGAACGAACTTGAAACAATCATATTGACGGATGGTGAGTGCCGCTGAATTAGCTCATGCTTGACAAATAGAGCTGACCAGTACACGAAGTCCTCCCCGAAACTAGTTATTCAAATTTTAATAACTGGAACTCGAATTTTGGGCAAAGCCTTTCTGGAAGCAGGCAGGCAGGCCGTAAAAAGTGAGTCTGGATGATTTAGATTTTAGGAAAATAATTGAATTTCGCATGTAGATGCGAAACATTCACCACAGGGTGTGCTAGGGAATGATGTCGCGGGCGTCGGAAATGCCACCTCGGGGTCGATGACGGACCAATTAACAATACAACACCGGATGACTCTCGATGAAGCCCACTTAATCCTGAACGTCAAACAGGGAGAGGAGATGGAAAGTATATTAAAAGTTGGTCCTATTACTGGTAGTTCTATCCTCAGATTGACATCATCTGCCCAGAACTACGAACATCTATTCAAAGCCAACTCCCCAGCCCCACCACCCCCCAAAACGGATCCACCCCCTTCTGGAAAGCAAGTCGCACTACCTTCACATTCACATTACCTGCAATCAAAAGTCGTACGTGCCCGGGAACGAATAGAAGCTGAGTCAAAGGTTGCCTCAGAGACGGCTGGGTCAGCGACAGGTGCTGGCCAACCACCTCCACCGCCCGAGGCGCCTGGCGGAAGTGCAAGTTGACCGTTTGTCACAACTAAACTATTGCATCATTTAGATTTTTCATAACCCCCATTCATTGATATCATAATTGCAACACATCGAAACCATCCCATTGCCATTGGAATTCCTTGATTTCTCCGCTCGTAGGCAGGTTTTAGTTCTATGCTGGTCTTCGAACGGTGTTATTTTCCCTCGATGTATCGCAGGGTACTGATCACCCGACTGTGTCTATCCTTAGCACGAAAGGTCGACGTCGATGACCGATTGAGCTCTGGCCTAAATCTCAAATCTGACCGGACCCGCCTGTCCTGTAAAGGGAGATAAACTCAAGATTAGCATCGAAAGCTTTTGAACTCATATCACTCCATCCTGATTCTGAAAGAAAGGAAAGTCTGTTTTTACGCATCCAGGCATTCAGCACGCGGTGATTCAGGTGTTTATCAACGGAAATTCTGGCAGCTTCCATGAGAACTCTCGAGTCTTCTGGTGCGAGAAACACGTGTATTTTGAGTGTGGAATGGGATATCTTATGAGCCATACAACGTCAGCCTGAAGGACTGTCGCTAATGAACAAATTGCACACGAGATTGAATCAAGTGTATATTGTCTGGTACTTACGTGCAAATGGGATAAATCAAGGGTAGCATTAGGGATTGCTAAGGTTTATATTAATATATAAATTATATAATATATAGTCCGATCACGTGTCACGGTCGAAGATTTTCCATCGAGTGGCACTGTGGTCTAACCATGGTTCGTCGCGTAAACGTCGATCGCGACATGTCAGGACTCAGGATGAATGTCAACAAGTCGGGCTTAGTTAGGCCTCGTGTTGGTGTTAGGTAGAGGCCTAGGGTTGCGGAATCCAGCTGCCTTCTTCGGGAATCGGCTGGAAGTTACATTCACAGTGATTCACTTTGAGTTCACCTATGTACTTGTATGTCATATATCATGCATATATCATGGCTGAGGCACTCGAGATTACTCCCATTAATATTAAGGTTCAAAACAGCTGCTCTCGCATGTAATATTTCGATCGTTAACGCAAGTTAACATTAGTATTGTTACATACGTACATGGCAGACACAAGTGTCACACACAAGTCACACAACTGGTACAGTGGTACTAGTTCGGGACCAGCAACAGGGATTGCTTGAAAGCCCTCTACTAGGCTCTAGGTTTGCAGTGTAGGTCGGGCACGGAGTTGCGATGACTCGGAAAGGGAGTTTCTGACCGTGGGAATATTTTCCGTTGCGGGGCAAATAAGGCAAATGAAAGATTTGACTTTGCTCGTCGATGGTTTTCAACTTTCTATCTCCAAAAAGTTGCTGAATTTTCCTTGAGTCGGTCTCCATCAATCCGGCTTTCTTTCTCTTTTTACCTTCTGGCTGGGGACGCTCATTTGCTGTCCCCTTTCAACACTGTCCGCCCAGATTCCACTTGCGAGCCCTCTTTCCACCTGGGGCCCTGCCTCCATCTTCGCAAAATCATCCAAGAGAGACTCTTTTTTCCTCCTCATGAGTATCTCTTTCGGTGGCCTAGGTATCATGTCTCTCCGCAAACCATTTGTGGAGTTGGTCGGCATGCTCCTGGGCAAGGGCGACATCAGGACCACATTCTGCATTGTGGTCTTTTGCATCGTTTTGCTCATCCTCGGTCAGTCTGACGTTTCCTACCTCTTTTTTAGTTCTACCATATCGCATGACCTGTTTGTGACACTGTTATTGCGCCTACCAACTCCAATTCAAATAAGTCATTGTGTGCCCCTTTATACTCACAGTTCTCATTTCCATTTAGCTTATCTCACAAATCCGTCGCAGAACTCGTTTCGCGCTTACCTCACTGAACAATCTTTCCGCCAACACCTCAGTCGTCTTGATGATAACACCGATGATGATCATGTAACCCAGGACGAACTCCGGTCGCATTACTCGCTCCCTGGACGCGGTGGGCCTAACTCATATCACACCCGTGCCTTCGACAGTTCTTCACCTTTCCACTTTGCTAATCGCGCATCAGTCTCACTCCGAACTCCCAAACATGTCTTTCACAGCTTTGGCATTTTCACTATCGCAGCTATGGTCCCCCTTGCGAAGTCCGATGGTGCTGATTCCCACCGCAGTAGCAACGATCGCGATGGATCGATGATCTCGGATTCTTGGTTTATTGGGGCTTTTGGTCAGTGGTGGCGTGGAGGGGTCATAGAATCCTGGTACCAAGATGTCGTCTCCAGGTCAAATGACGAGGAAAGTTGGAGTTCTGGCATTCTCGGTATGAAAACTTTGGATAAAGTCAATGAGTATAATGGTGTGTCATACTGGCCTCACATGTCATAACAATTTTAAATGACATATTATACCTCCAGGTCTTCCTTTTTCAACTAAGGGCCTGCCCTCTTATGGGCGAAGTCGGGGGTCACCCCCAAAACTGAGGAACCGTGAACGGCCATCGCAGAGACTCACTGGCCTGCCTACACGCAGCTCGACGCCGCCGCCTCTCCCAAAATCAGCTTCCCTGCCCTTACACACAACCCGGACCCCACTGTCAGCAGTCGATCGAGGCGCTACTAATTCTTCCCAACCACACTCCCAGCCCCGTTCTCAGCCCTCTCTTACCACAAATCAGGTTCAGGTTCAACTTGGGTCACCCATACCATCCAGATCGCCGTCGACACTTTTCGACCAATCCCCGCGTATAGCCGAGGTGCTCCGCGAGATCGCACTGTCCAAAACGTCCGTTCTCGATCTTCGCACTCAGCTCACTGAGTGCCAGTCCATCGCCTCACAATCACACACGTCGCTCCAGGTCGAAGTGGAGTCATACCGAGACCGAAAACGCCAGGAAGACGCGTCGAAGCTCGAACTTAAATCCCGCACCAAGACCTTGGAAGACTCGAAGCGGACTGTAGAGAGTACGAAACGGGATTCGGAGAAGAGGCTCAAGTCTGCACAGAATGTTTGCGACTACGCCACTCAACGGATGGCGCATCTTGATAATGAGATCGCGATGTTACAACGACGCTTACTCGATGACGAACTTTCTGCGCGCCAGACCAAGGAGGTCATGTCCCAGGCTGAGCAGGAGATCACGGACACGCTGGCGTACAAAAGACAGGAAATCAAAGTCGGTGAGGACATTATTGCTGCACTCAATGTTCGCGCACGAGAGTTGGAGGAGAAACTCTCGAGTGAGAAAGAGAAGTTGCGCACTGTGAAGGAACGTGCAGAGATTCGGAAACAGGATCGGTCATTTTACCCACTCCATGTCGTCAACCATCACGATTCTTCAGGTCCTTGGTCTCCAATCACCTATGGCCCTTCATACAACTCTACACATTCGGCTTCTACCAGAGCTAGGGCCACCGCAGAGTCTACCGAACAAACTGATGTATTCCCTGCCATGGAAACTGTTTTCAGGCGGGGCAGAAGCAACTCGGATTCCCGCGAACTTCCGACCTCACCCAGGCCCGCCCACTTGGTCCTCGGTGGGTTGTCGAACTTCAATGGCAATTCCACGACTACCGCCAACATGAATGCGAGCCATGCTCATGCGGCCTTGTGCACGAAGGGGTATTCAATATTTGAAGACAGTCTGAGCCACCTCTCCCCGCATGTTACCTGCCACTTCTCTCCGTTCGGTGACAGTGACCCGATACGTTACCGTGCACCGGGGGTTTTGTCACCCACAAGTTCATCATTGATCCCAGCTGGCCTCATCGTCCCTCCTGACCCCGCCGACATAATGTCCCGGTCGGATGGTGATGCTTTCATGGATAGGGAGTGGCGTGGCGGCACCTTACACGCACATCAAAGTCCTGGTTTTACTCCCATGTCCATGTCCCCGATTTCACTCTCCGGCCAGTCCGCTGACGACAATGACCACGATCCGTTTGAAGTTCGTGTACTGCCCCCGCCTGATCGCCAGATCGCAGAGAATGTTATGGATATGCAACAACTCTCAATGCTGCAACGTACGCATTCGGACCCGAATCCAAACGTATATGGAAATCAAGAAACCTCATTGCATGTGGACAAGGTCGGCCCGCGTCGCTGGTTCTCCGCATCCAAGGGAAAGACGAAGAAGGGCCTGAATCCCGACGCAAAGGTGTTCAGCATAAATCGGAAATCGCCGCCCGATGTCGTCCTTGTTCCCAGCCCAGGTTCAGGTATGGTCGGTAATACATCGTTTGACGCTTTGAATCCCAATGGTCTTGGTTCCACAATTATGTCGTCGACTTCATCTACCAACAATTCCCTTCTGCGTGCTTTCGCGCCTTCGCCTGCAGAGCGTGAGGCGCTTCAGCGAGCCCTTGGTGGGTCTACGAACACGAGCTTGGAACGCTTGCCGAGCCTCAGCGATGTAAGCAGCTTACCTTCTTCACCAGCCCATGCACACGTACATGCGGCTGTCGCTCACGTCCCCCACAACTCCTCGCGGGAGATGGGAAAAGTCTTGCCGGCGTGGCTGCAATCCTTACCGCGCATTCGAAAGCCCAATTTCAGTCCTTGGGATGATGACGAGCCCATTTCGGTCGTTGTGAATGGTCACGCTGGTGAGAATGGTGTTCACTTCAAGCGTTGATCGCGGGGGTAGCGGTACGGATACGAGAATTATTGAAGCAGTTGTTGTGATTTAGAGTCTAGGAGGGTAGTATTTTTGAGATAAGGTCTGTGTGTGTATTAAAGCAGTCAAAAGCCGTAGGGGGTGGATGACTGATCCTCCAAAGTTTATATAACAATTTGCAATCAAATGAGATTTTCACTTATATATATGCCTTGGCCATATGGCGTGAAGCTCGGGTTAATGTGCTTGACGTGCTTCAAAAATTGGACGCATCGAAGATTCGTATATTAGTATTGTTGCCTTGTGTAGGTCCCCATAATCGGGCAGGCTGTTCATGACATGACTGCCAATGGTCGTCTCCGTCTCCCGGGCTGAAATTAGAGTGACACAAGTTGACAGGTGTCATGAGCGAGCCGGCCATGGAATGGGGGCTACCTCACATAGTTCAAGAAAGAGAGGTGCCAAGGCCAAGAAATGTATTATCTGCGTTTCGTCGTAGCTTTTCGTGCTGTGTTCGTAAATAAAGGAGTATTACTAAAGGTGCGGTAGGTTGGGCAGAGGAGGCGAGTGACAGCAATAATAGCTGGTAGACAAGTCCACATATCAATACGCCAATGAAATAGAAGCCGACAGAACTGCAGAGGGGGCGGGGCGGGGCTGCGGGAAAATATAGGACAAAGCAACGAAGCCTTGTTCTAGGGTTCGATAACGGGCAAAATGTAAGATAAGGCAAGGAAAAGGGCGCAGGCAGAAAGACTGTGAGCTATCCTCTGGCGTAATATGAAAATATTGTGAAAGGGAGAAGAGTTGTAAGAGGACGAAGTGGCAGCGGGAGCGCCGAGATGCTTGGTGCCGGAGAAACGCGGGGACTATGGA
>Ga0210383_10000515_pt1 | contig 35569 bp, 29 predicted proteins | sample IncBWC14OmetaG_FD_160072 | JGI IMG/M metagenome (GOLD analysis project Ga0210383, IMG submission 160072) | Forest soil microbial communities from Barre Woods Harvard Forest LTER site, Petersham, Massachusetts, United States - Inc-BW-C-14-O ... | reverse complement strand
CTGCCTCTAGGTGCCAGTGGTGTGCTTTATAGTATCGGGTTCGTGATAGCAACCGGCCTCCTTCACGCGCTCGGGATTGGCGTCGGCCTCGTCCATCGATGGCCGGGGGGACGCATCGCCTTGCGGTTTGCGGGCGCCGGTGTCGCCATGGGTGGCATCTTTTTTCTTTGGAAAGCGATCTCGGGAGAGCCCGTGTGAAGATGCGCCGACCAGCTTTGATCTCGTTCTGGTTGACTCTGGCAGTCATGCTGACTGCAGCGCCGGCGGCGCACGCCCATCTCATGAACACGGGATTCGGGCGCTTTTGGCCGGACTGCGTGGTCCGCGCTTCGGCCGCGCCGTACTCTTCGCCCTGCCAGCCGCCTGGCTAGTCGGCAGCGCTGGCGGCTTATTGCTCACCCCGCAATTCACGTTGCCCGTGCCGGAGACAATCGTCACCATCGCGATCGGCGCCCTGCTGGCCGCTGATCGTCCGCTTCCGTTCGCCTTTGTTGCTGGCCTCGCGATCCTGCTCGGCTTGCTCCACGGTATTCTTAATGGTTCCGAAATCCCAACGAACGCGTCCGGCCAGCTTTCCGCCGATGGCGTTGCGGCTGCGCTCTTTGTCCTGGTGTCGCTCTTGGCCGGACAGGCCGCCTCGATGCACGTCCCGTGGGCGCGCGTAGCCGTCCGGGTCGCTGGGAGCTGGATCGTGGCCATGCGTTCGAATGCCGAGCCACGGGCGTCATCGAAAAACTTGGCCCGCTGTTGACCCTGAGGTTTGCCGACGACGACGAGGACGATTATAAAGACGAGGAGGATTAGGACAACAAGTCAGCGCTTATGGGAAAAGGCCCTGGGCCCGGAAGCATCCCGACGTGGCGATTGGCGTTAACAAAGAGGTAGACGGAATCCACGTCCTGCTGACACGCTCGCTTTTTGCCTGCGATATTCTGCGTAGGTTGCATCCGCGCGTTTCGCTAGCGAAACCGACTTCTGCTCCTTGGCGATTCTGATGGCTTCGCACAACGAAGCCTCAATTTTGGTCTCGTCGGCACCAACAGCCGCAAGAAACACCGCGCGAAGCCTGTGCAGTTCGGCACTCCAGCAACGCGCCCCACACTTTTGGGCTACTGCTTCTCCCTCCTCAACTGCCTCGAGAGCTTCGGAGGTACGATTTGCGGCGCACAGAGCTTCAGACTTTAGCGCCAGAAAAATTGGCAAGCCAAGCATTGAGCCGGGTGCCCGGTAATCTTCTATCCCCTGTTTAATCCACGAAATTCCTGCGACCGTTTCACCCGAAACGCTGCGCACCCAACCGCGAAGGATGGACCCTATGGTCAGCCAAAATGGGAGATGGTGGCGCGTGGAAAGCTCGATGACCTCCGATGAGGAACGTTCCGCCTGAGAAACGTCACGCTCAAAATAAGCAAGAACCCCTGAATTAAAAATTGCATTGGCTAATGCCCCCAGGTCATTCAGCTTTTTTGCTAGTGAGATCGCTTCCGCCATAGCCTGATGGCCAGAGGCGTGCTCTTGTAAGTGCCATTCCGAGAGCGCTTGATGGAACAAACATGAGACGACCGGCGCGTCGACCTCTTTAACCGGCGAGTGAACGACCCCAGACCTCCAGATCTGAGCGCCCTGCATCGCGTATTGTCGTGCTTTCTCGAAATCACCCAGATAGTAAGTGGTGCATGCCAAAGCGTTGTAAGCACCCGTCATTAGCGCAGCGTCCTGCTGTACGTGCGCTACCGAATAAACCTGTTTTGCAGCCTGGATCGCTGTGGTCATTTTGTCATTCGTCAGGCAATAGCGCCACTTGCCTATCAATGCTGAATATAGGAGCTCTGGACGATTGACCGAACGACACAACGACTCCACCCGCTCGTAACAATTTCGCGCCTCCGGTGCTCCCATTCCTCGGGTTACGGTTAAATTTATCGCCGCCTCTGCCAGGATGAAGACGTGATCATCGGCGGTGAGGCTTTGCTCTTCCCGACCTGTTTCCAGAGGTGAATCCCAGCGCAAGCTTTCGAAGAAATGGACTAAAACCGAAAGCAATGCTCCTCGAGCTCCGAGGACGTTAGCAGCGAATGAGGCCTCTCCTCGCTGGATCCGCAGAATGTAAATATCGTGGAGCGTTTCGCGATATAAATCGGCATGACAGCCATAGATGGCAGCTAAAAAAAGTGGCTCCATCTCTCTAAAAGTATCCGGAAGGTGGGGTGCAAGCGTTCGATAATAATTGTAAAGCCGCTTACTGCATTCCTTCCAAGCACCGCTGCGTTGACCCCGAAGCTGTTCGCCAAAAAATTCACGAATGAGAGGATGGGTATCGAGATCGGCGGGATTACGCGGGTCTTCTGCTGCGAGAAGTTTTGCTCTTCTTAACTTGGCAAGAATCGTTCGCCACTCGGTCTGACTCAAATCAGTTAATGACTCTGTCAGACCATGGATCATAGGTGGTTTTAGCAAGGCTTCAATGGCGGCTCCGTCGGCCGGCCGATCAAATAGACCTAACATGCGGAGAACGGCCAGCTCAGGAACCTCTCCAAGCCAGGTTTGGTAAGACTCCATTACTTCTCGGGCGTGGACTCCTTGTCTCACGTCGTGACCGAGATGTTCTAACACTTCTTTGCGACAGCGAATATCTCCATTATAGGCATCGCTTAGATAGCCGCCCAAAAGGGTCAGAGCAAGACAATGGCCACTAAACTCATCGCTGGCACTGCGCAGCTCCGCCTCGTGTCCCTTGACGCCCAGCGCTCGGAGCAGTTTGGCACCGGCATCGCTGGATAGTTGTTCCAGGTCACGACGAAGGGCAGAGGTGCGCTCGTGATCTGCAATATCAGCGACCGGCGTCCGCGTGGTAATCAGGCAAAGCCCCGTATTGAAAGCAGCGAGTTCGCGCAAAAGCGCCTGGAGGCAAGGCTCACGTAGACGTCCTTCTTGTGGACCAGGCGGATTTTGGAGGGGCTCCAAGCCATCCAAAACCAATAAGGTTCGACGACGCGCGGCGAGCTTGGCCAATCTTTCGCCTTTCTCCCACGCCGTTCCGAGCCGTGGGTCCGAATCTCCAAACCAGTCGAGAGCCGCATCAAGAAATTCATCTGCGGACGAAACCTCCCCGCTGCTGCCCTGTCTGTAAAAGGACCAGCCAAAAACGAACTGCGCAGAAAGATAATGTTTAACAGCCATCCGTCGCAGCCAATGGTTGACGAGCGTGGACTTCCCAACACCAGCCCAAGCAACGATTGTCACGACGTTTACCTGCCGATTTGCCCACGCATCATCCAGAAAAGCGATATCCTCCTCTCGACCAAAAACATCACTTCCGGTAACGGGTAATCTGGCTACTGAGATCTTCTTCGGTCCAAGTCTTGCCGGCGGCTTGCGAGTTCCGACAGGCAAAGCGGTAGAGGGCGTCTGCAGTAGGCTTTGGCGAGTGATTCTACGCCGTGTGTCGATAGCGCCCGTTATCGTCGGTATCGCCTGCAGAAGTTCGGCTGGGTTCTGAAAGCGCTGCCCGGGGTCTTTCTCAAGGAGCGTCTCAAGCATAACGACGACCGGCTGCGGGATACCTTCGAGGTGTTCGAGCCGTAACGGTGCGTGCTGATGCTGGTACATCACCTCAGCAGGGGAACCCCTGAACAGCGCCTGACCAGTCACCATCTCCCAGAGCATCACACCCAGCGAGTAAAGATCCGAACGGATGTCCACGCCGACTCCTGCAAATTGTTCGGGACTGGCAAACTCTGGTGTTCCGGCAAAGCCCCCAGGGGTCGAAATCGCGGTTTGAGAACCTGGTTCATTGACCGCCTTGGCGAGGCCGAGATCGATGATTTTCGCTCTCACAACGCCTCTCTCCTTCAAGCCTAACATGATGTTGCTTGGTTTGATGTCTCTGTGAACCAGTCTCTGCTCGTGCACCGCAGCCAAACCGGCGGCCACCTGCGTCGCGATTTCCAGGGCCAACTTTAGCTCAAGCCGGCCCGAGCGTTTGATAAGGTTCTCGAGGGTTTCTCCCTCGACAAATTCCATCGCGTAGAAGTAATTCTGGCCGCTTCTACCCAAGTGGAAGACCGAGGCGACGTTCGGGTGACGGACGCTGGCCGCGGCACGGGCTTCCCGCAAAAAACGCTGGCGAGCGGATTCGTCACTGAGATATCGGTCGCTAATCACTTTTAACGTCACTAGGTATCGAAGGTCGACGTCGAACGCTTTGTAAGTTACGCCCATTGCACCGCGGCCCAACTCAATCGGTGTCCCATCTTCGCTCGTCACGAGTTTATAATGCTCGAATCGAAGTGCTAGAGGCGCGTGGGTTAACTCGGCGCGATTCTGTTCAGGAGTAGACACGCCTGATTTAAGCTCCTCATTCAGCGCCTCACGCAACATGCAAACCGGACAGAACTCTTTAATTGCCGGGAATCGCGTGCCGCAAACCAGACAAGTGCGCGTGTCCTCCGTTTTCATGGACCTAATTGTCCTTCAGCTGCGATCAGGGCTTCGCAAAGAGAATGGATTTCCTCATCGACCTCTCCCGGGTCGCCAACCGTGCGGGCGACCTCCTCACGCAAGAGCGAGGCGTACTGCTTGCGCAAGCGGTGGATCAGTGTCTTGACCGATCCCACACTAACCTGGAGCGCGTTTGCCACTTGCTGGTAAGAATCTGCGGCGTTGCTATTGATTGGGTCCAAAAAGGGCTTGAGCGTTTCGAAAGTAGATGTCTTTCCTTGGGCAGCGCATTCCTCGCGTAGTCGGCCCATCGCCTCGTCCAGCAAAGTCATCGCCCATCGGGCATCGAAAATCTTTTCTGCCGTCAAATAATCGAGAGGCGCCTGCCGATAACGATCTTCGGTCAACCTCGTGTCCAGAGGGACAAATTCCAGGTTTCCTCCTCTTTTCAGGCAATGTGCGCTGTCGGCTTTATCCAAAAGATAATTCTGCAGTGATGCGACTAAAAACGAGCGGAATTTTCCCTTAAGAGGGCTAACCTGGCCAAGCGCCTTGTGATCCAGCAGGTGCAGAAAAAATCCCTGGGTCAGGTCTTGCGCGTCCTCAGGGCTGGATCCGTGGCGTCGGACAAATGCATAAATCGGATACCAGTAAATTCTGCATAGCTCGGCGAGCGCCTCTTGGGACCCGGAGGCCTGACTTTGAGCCGACAGTAAAACCACACTCCAGCGAGTCGTGCGAAATCGGCCTGCTGGCGAATCATGATCCGGGTTCAATTGACGCCCTCCATAGCGCGAAGTCAGACTACCAGATGTAAAGAGAGATTAAAATAAAGCATTTCAAGCCGTGAACATTTGCCCGCTGCCAGTGTGTGTGACCACCCCCCGCCAAGGGGCCGATGTTTTCTGAGAAACTCTGAAACTCGGCGCTGGCAATCCCTTTTTATTTAATGAAGGCCGGCGGTTCGCTGAGCGACTACGGAACTATCCGTGGTTCAGAAGTATCGGTGCCTTTCAAATTATTGCGCAGATGACAGACCAACGATCGAAGGAAAGAGATTTATGAGCCTCCAGTACATGGGAGGACGCCGAAGCGATAGGCCGCCCAACGTAGCTAGCATGCAACTTAAAGAACGCCCACCGTTGCCAAGCATGAATTTAATCGCCGCATTGGAAGGGTCGTTTAATATAGTGTTCGGCCTTTTCGGCATAGGGAGAAATGCCACTCCCTCAGAGATCGTAATAAATAAGCTCAAAACCGAGAGACTTCAGTCAATGACAATTCTCAATAAGCTCAGTGGCAAAGCATTGACGGTCGAGGATTCTTCCACCATTCAGGGCGCTCGTGTGGTGCAGCTTACGCGGAGTGACGCGCCTAACCAGCGATGGTTTATTAAATATACAAAGTGTAATGGGCGCCGGACCCGTTTAGGGGTGATAGCGAACGAGGCCATTCGATTTTGGCGCCCTTTGCTTTCGCTTCCGCAAGCAGGTTGCTCGATTATTGCGGATCATAGTGGGCTATGCTTGGACGTTTTGAACGGGTCAACGGATAACACCGTGGATGTACACCAGACACGCTTTGACGGTCGGAGCAATCAAATATGGGCATTCGCGCCGGATAACAAAGGTTTTAACTTCATTGTCAACTTACGCAACGGCCAAGTTCTCGATGTAGCGGATAAGAGTCTAAACAACCATGCCACCGTCCAGCACCGCCCGTTTAATGGCGGAGACAACCAACGGTGGCAGCTACTCAACTAGAGAGGTTCAGGAGTGGATCGCCAAGATCAGCTCTGGGGGAGAACCCTGAGCTTTATACACAAATCGGAAAAAAGACAGCTCCAGCCTGGAAACGCGCCGACATCGAGTATTTCAGCCCAGACAGGCTGGAAGCCTATCCTACACTACGCCTCGCCTCGTCGCGGTGGGTACGAGAAGGTGCTTTTAGGTGCACTCGAGTCATCACTCGACACTCCGGGAGCAATGTAGGATAGGCTTCCAGCCTGTCTCTGGGCTGAAATACTCGATGTCGGCGGTGCGCATTATTTTGGGCGAACCGAAGACTGTATTTTCTGCCTAACAAATACCCAATTCCTTTTCGGTAGCAGCGTCATCTCCCTGCACCGAGTTCTGCCGTTGATGCCTATCGGCGGCAAAAGTGGACCCCGGATTGACGTGCACAGAGAGCCCCCACGATTCCCATTTGAAGGCGGGAACAAATCGGCCGCCGCAAATGTAACACTTCAAAGACTAGATCGTTGGCAGAGTTGGTGCGGACGGCCGAAAAGTTGGGCATTCCTTATCCAAAGGACTAGGCGCTTTATGCCAAGGTGTAATTGCAGCTCCCACGGATAGCGGCATAAGTTTCTCGGCGAATACTGGTGACTCAGCCACCAATTGGTGGCTGACGCGTCATGGCCGGTAGCTGTTCACTCAAGGGCGTTGTCGTGCAGCAATCGAGCCGGTGAAAGAGGCACAATATTGAGCTTGAGCCCATGGTCTAGCGTTTCGGACGGCCGAGCCAGCCCGGCACATCGGTCACTGCAGTCCCGATCACTGGAAACCGCTTCGCCCTGTTCGTCGCCGATCCTGGAGGAGGAGTAGATGCGCGAGAGGCTATGGGCGCGCGGGGGGTGGACAGAGTCCCGACACTGCTTGCAAAATGTGATTTGCTGCCGAACGAGCTAAGATGCCCAAGGGCTACATAACGTGAAGGCTCCGCTTCGTCTCGTGCGCCGGTGCGTTGAAGTCCAGCGTGCCTTCGAACGCGCCCAGGACCTCGGGCAGGTGCTGACTGCGACAGAGCTGCAATTCCTCCTGTATTTCAAATGGTTCGAGCCGATCATCGCGCTAATGTCGGCGTATGAGCTCATTCGTCGCGGCCAGCTGGAGTCTCTTCCGGTGGTGGTCGCCAATCTTCGCGAGTATTTCCACAGCCTGCCGGATACGGAAGCACTGGCCAAGCTGGCTGACGTCGCTTGGAAGATGCCATCGGCGCCTCCGCTGTTGCTCGAAGGGTTCCAAGCGCTCAATCTGATGGCCCAGCGACCGAGGGTTCCGCCGGGCGACGCGCTCGTCTTTCGCGGTCCGTGGACAATGGGGCGAGGACTGGCAAAATCTGACGCGTCTCGGGCAGCGTCAGGCAGTGGGCTTTAGTCAAAGTCTCCGTGGCGCAAAGAGCGAATGCTGCCAATCTTCAAGACCGAGTTCATCCTCCAGCGAGTGGAAAAACGTCTTTAAGGTCAATATATCCTCGATCGGAAGCTTGTCCGCCGTACCCGTCGCTCCATGAAGGTCGCCCTTAGCATATAAAATTACACCATGTGCCTAGTGCCCTTCGTACGCAGGCGAGCAGCAGCCCGATGACCAAAAGCAATTCTAAGTTTCATAGCGACGTTAAACCTACAATCCGAAGTTCATTGATCAGGCTTTCAAATTTTCCGGATTGAGCGCTTGAAGTTCATGCGGAACGAAGAGGCCATCTTTCCGGATGAGCTTTTGGTCAAAGTAGATCTCGCCTCCGCCGTAATCCGATCGTTGAATGCAGACAAGATCCCAATGTACCTGGCTGCGGTTACCGTTGCCGGCCAACTCGTAAGCTTGTCCGGGTGTGAAATGAAATGAACCGGCAATCTTTTCGTCGAAGAGAATGTCGCGCATCGGCTCCCGGATATGGGGATTGAACCCAAGAGCGAATTCGCCGATGTATCGGGCGCCTTCATCTGAATCGAGAATGGCGTTCAGCCGTTCCGTATTGTTTGAAGTCGCATCGACAACCTTGCCGTTCTTAAATGCGAGGCGAACGGAATCAAACGCGGTTCCCAGGTAGACGGTTGGGGCATTAAACAGAACGTGACCCTCAACGGAATCTCGAACCGGACAAGTAAAGACTTCGCCGTCCGGAATGTTGTGATGACCACCACACATGATCGCGGGGATGCCCTTGATGCTGAAACGCAGATTCGTACCGGGTCCAGTGATCTGCACTCGATCGGTCTTTTCCATCAGTGATTTCAGGGTCTCCATGCCGGGCTTCATTTTGGAGTAATCGAGCGTACAGACCCTGAAATAGAAATCTTCAAATGCCTCTGTGCTCATCCCGGCCATCTGTGCCATCGCTGCCGTCGGCCACCGTAAGACGACCCATTTCGTTTTGTTGAGACGCTGCTCAAGGACCGGTTTGAGCAATCTCATCGTGAGCTGCATCCGCTCTGGAGCGACGTCCGAAAATTCGGTCATGTTGTGGCTCCCACGAAGCGCGACGTAAGCGTCCATCACCTGCATCTGGGCCATCTCGACTTCGCAAAGTGTCCGATATTGGTCCTCTTCAGCTCCCCTGAGCAATTCCCGGGTGATCACATTCGATTGGAGATTCACGAACGGGAATGCGCCTCTGGAGCGCGTGGAGCGGATCAAAGCGATCACCATTTCCGGAGGTGCCTCGAAGGCGTCGATGAGAACCTTCTCGCTTTTTTGCAGCTTTGTTGAAAAACCAATTAATACCTCTGCAAGAACGTCGAATCGCGGATCTGTCATGGGAGATGAATAGACTGATCAGGATAGTCTGCTACTGCAAACATGAAAAGCGAAACGCCGGAATTTGATCGGCGTAGAAGACAGAAGACAGGAGCCAAGGAGCCAAGGAGCCAGGAGACGGGCTTCGCCACATGGTCATCGATCGCGGCAACCACGCGTTGGTCGTCGTGGACTAAATCGCGTGGGATAGTTTCTGGTGCAAAGTTCCTTTGGTACCCTCCGGGCCGCGGCCAATTGGCTGTTTTACGCGCTGCTTGCTCCTTACGTATCGACTTAGATATGCTCGTCGCTCCCGCCCTGAAAAACAGCCAACTGACCTGCGACGAAAGGCTGTTATTTAGGAGACAGCACATTAGCGCAAGGAGCACAAAAAAATGAAAAAGGGCCGAAACGCCGTCGCACCATGGATGCTGACAGGGTTTTTATTGACTAGCTATCTGAACGGCTGCGCCGATTTTCAGAGCCATTGGCCACATGGCTCCCGTGACCACGCCTACATTCGTTATTGGCCAGCTCCTCCCGATAACAAGCAAATAAGGCTTGCCGTGAAAGATAACATCGATATGAAAGGCGTCGTCACCAGCGCCGGCTCCGCGTATCTGATTAAGACCAATCCGCCGGCTGCAACGGATGCTGACTGCCTCGCCATCACACGCCAGCGAAACGTGCGGATTGTGGGAAAGGCAAACCTCACTGAATTTGGCGTGGCTCCTTCCGGCCTGAACGACTACTTCGGAACTCCGAAGAACCCTTTCAACAAGCTGGGCAAACTTATCCCCGGAGGTTCGTCAAGCGGTTCTGCGGTCGCGGTCGCCAACGGAAGCGCCGACGTTGCCTTTGGAACGGATACCGCGGGTTCCATCCGCGTGCCCGCAGCTTGTTGCGGTGTTGTTGGCCTGAAGACGACGTTTGGTCTCATTTCCAATAAGGGTGTATTTCCCATCGAGCCAAAGCATTTGGATACCGTCGGGCCGATGGGAAAAGACGTGGCAGATGTTGTGCAAGGGATGGACCTCTTGCAAAATGGGTTTGAAACACGATATCGAATGGCCACGGTCGCCAAACCTTCGGCCAAAAAGATTAAAATCGGAAGACTTTACCTCAGCGGCACCGACCCCGAAATCGACAAAGCGGTGGATGAGGCTCTTGGCCGAGCACAATTTCAAGTCATCAAACTGCCTCGAAGCTTCAGGAGGAAGTGGGATCGGGCCACGAGCGATGGAAATACGGTGGCGGCAGCTGGTGCCTGGATCAGCGGTCGAGCCTACATCGGAAGGGGAGTGCGGCCGAGGACGATTGCGGCGATTGTCTTGGGAAGAGTCTTATACCCCAGGCGGTACCGGAGCGCCCTCCGCAGGCGAACTCAGTGGCAGCATGCGATCGAGCAAATCTTCAAAAAAGTTGATTTCATCGCTCTACCAACGCTTCAGAACTTGCCTCCGACGATACCTTCCATCGGGAAAGTAGTGCTGATAGAAGCGCGAGTTCTGGCCATGCAGAATACCGTGGCGGTGAATTTAGCCGGAAATCCGGCGCTGGCGATTCCGATTCCGATCCGTGACCGGCCCGTTCCCGTAACCAGCCTGCAGCTGGTCGGACCCCGGCTGAGCGAAGCGACTCTCCTGAATGCCGGCCGCCTGATCGAGGCCGAACGTTGACGGCTCGATGGTTTAAAAGCAGAGGACCTGGCAATTTCAAACCGCGACCAATGCTTGGAAATAGAGCCTAATGTTAATGAAGAAGTAAGGGCGAAAAAAATCGGCGACACCAAGTTTCGGACAAGTCTTCTGGAAAAAGAGCTGCGAAAACGTGGGCTAGCCGCGGTTATCAGTCACCCGACGAATGGCGGCGATGAGCTGTGGTAGGTCGATGGGCTTGACGAGGTGCTCGCTGAAGCCAGCCTCGTGGCTACGACGCCTATCCTCATTCGTACCGTAGCCGCTCATCGCGATGCCAGGCATACTGCGAAGCGCGCGAATGCGGCGCATGATCTCGTAGCCATCGCCGTCGGGGAGACCAAGATCGCTCACCAGCACATCGAACGGTTCCCCATCGGTCGCCGCGCTCGCGCTGGCGACATCAGTAGCCGTGGTCACTGCAAATCCAGCAGAGCGCAGGAGCCGGCTAATAGTACGCGCGGTGTCGTGATGATCTTCGACGAGCAAAAGCCGCATTTTGGGCTGCTTTCCGTTTTCTGCAGGCGCGAAGTGCGGTGCTTTGCCGACCGTATCGGTCTCTGCTCCGGGCAACTCGACGATGAAGGTGGAGCCCTGACCCAGACCGGCGCTCTCCGCGCGAATCGAGCCCCGATGCAATTCGACCAGGGACTTGGAAATCGCCAGGCCGAGACCGAGACCTCCAAACTGCCGGGTGACTTTCACGCCTCCTTGCTCAAAGGCATCAAAGATTCGCGGCAGCGCTTCCACCGAGATGCCGATGCCGTTGTCTTGCACTCGCACTTCCCACCGTCCGCCTGCCCGCCGTGCAGTCGTTAGCCGGATCGTGCCGTTCTCTGGGGTGAACTTGGTCGCATTTATCAGCACATTCCACAGCACCTGCTGGAGCCGCGCCGAATCGGCGGCGATCAGCGCGGCGGCATCGCAAAGTTCGGTTTCCAAACGAATGCCTTTTTCACGCATTGGCGAGCGGCAACTCCCGCAGACGTGGCGCACAGTTTCATTGAGATCGACTGCCTCGATTTCCAGTTCGACCTTACCGCTGGTGATGCGGCTAAGATCGAGCAAATCGTCGATGAGCTTCGTTTCAAGCTGGATGTTGCGCTTTATCATCGCGAGGTGTTCCCGCACGGCGGGCCGCAGGCCGGAATCGTGCTCCAGCGCGGCCACGGCCATGAGCATAGGGGTGAGCGGCGTGCGCAGTTCGTGACTGAGCACGGCGAGGAAGCGATCCTTGGTTTGGTTCGCGGCTTCAGCAGCCTGCCTTGCCTCGATCAAGGCAGCCTCGGTGCGCTTACGTTCCGTGATGTCCCGGGTAGAGCCCGCAACCGCTTCGACCGTGCCGTCCGCCGCGATGACAGGGCTGAAAATGTATTCGTAATACCCAGTAACTCCAGTTGGACTGGTGTAGGGCGTTTCATCGGATAGCCTTTCTCGGCTCCTAAACACTTGTTGAATCTGGCGCTGAAGTTTCGCGGCTAAGTCGTCGGGATATTTGAGGTCGAAGAAGTTCTTTCCGACTGCCGCTTCGAGTGTCAATCCCCAGAGGTTCAGAAGTGCCTTGTTCGCGTAAACGAACCGTCCATCCCGGTCAAAAATGTATGCGAAATCGGTGATGGCCGAAAGCGTCGTGTCGAAGACACGGGATTGGCGTTCGTATCTTTCCGCAATCTCTCGGAGCGCCTCTTCGGCCTGCTTGCGGTCGGTGAGGTCAGAACCGTGCAGCAGCATCCGTCGGATGCTCGCGCGATCGTCGGGATTGTCCTCGATGATCAAAATGTGGATCGGCGTTTTCTTCTTTCATCGCCCGGAACGCTTTATGACGAAGAGGGGCGTTGATCGAATTCTCACCAATACCTCTTTAAACGGTTCTTAACAAGCAGGTTGTCACGTATCGACGACAAAGCAGAACCGCCCATGGCTGTCGTCCCGTACAAATTTCCGCCCCACGCTTCAACTAAACTCGCAAAAGGTTCTAAACCATCATTTATTGATGATCTGTCACCAAAACTCACAACAAGGGACGAAGCTACAACTGCGCTTTGCTAAGCCATCTCGCGGCTCATCAAGATACACGGAAACGTCAGATCCGGGCAAATTAGGACGTCTATCGGCTCAACCCTCTTGAAACCGGACGCCTGATAAAAGCGCTCAGCGTTCAGTGTCGAGAGGCAGTGCAGTTTGCGGATGCCGTATGACTGGGCATCGCTGAAGCAACGAACGAGCAACCGAGTGGCAATCCCTCGCCGTATCCAATGCGGATGGATCGCGAAGTGGCGAATGTGTGCTTCCCCTTCGGCGATTTCTCCACTTCCCGGCTTCGCTGCCGTCCAACCTCCACATCCGATTATTTTGCCCGGCTCTGTCTCGGCCACGTAGTAAGTACCGCAAGCAAGCAGATCTGGTTTCGCTTTGGTGATATGCGGCAGAGCTCGGACCAGCAAGTCGTCGTCATAATGAGCCGCCAGCAAGCTAGAATAACTATCCACGAGTAAAGCGCCGATAGCATCTAAGTCTGTAGGTCTGGCGATTCTAATCAAACTCGACATTGGCATTTCCAGTCTGTCCGCACGATCCGGACAATTTGAGCCCTTTCGTGTCTTCACCCTTATTGGGCGTACCGTTCTCGCAACACCTTCTTGTCGAGTTTGCCGACACTGGTCTTGGGCAAAGCCTCCACGAAGACGATTTGCTCCGGCATGCTGTAACGGGGCATGATGCCCTTTGCGGCGAAGTTCTGGAGGTGCGTCCTGATTTGCCCCTCGCTGACCTCGTGCCCCGGCTTGGCAACCAACAGCGCCAGGGGCCGCTCGATCCATTTTCGATCGGGCACGCCGATCACCGCCGCTTCGGCCACGCCCGGATGCCTGAGGATTAAGTCCTCGAGTTGCAGTGAAGAAATCCACTCGCCGCCGCTCTTGATCACATCCTTAAGCCGATCAGTGATCTTGACGTATCCATCGGCGTCGATCGTCGCAAGGTCGCCCGTGTGCAGCCAACCGCCTTCCCAGAGCTTCTCTGAACTCTTCGGGTCCTTCAAATAGCCCTGGGTCAACCAAGGGGCACGGGCCACGAGCTCCCCTGAAGTCTTCCCGTCGTGCGGCAGGTCGTTCATCTCGCCGTCGACAATTCGGATTTGCGCCAAGGGAAGGGGCCGGCCGGCCTTGCACCGTATTTCGACCTGACGCTCGAATCCCCAGCCGTTCATTTTCGGCATGAGACCGGAGAGCGTCAGGGTGGGACAGGCCTCCGACATGCCGTAACCGGCGTAAACGTCGAGCCCAAGCTCCAACGCTTCTCGAGCGAGCGCCTGCGGCAGAATCGCGCCGCCAATGATCATCTTCCAGCCAGAAAGATTGATGCCCGTTGTCTTGGCACTGTCCAGCAGCATCCGGAGGATGGTTGGCACGCAGTGCGAAAGGGTCACTTTTTCGCGTTGAAAGAGTGCAACGACAGAGTCGGCCACATACCGCCCGCAATAAACCTGTTTTAGGCCCAACATGGTGGCGATGTACGGGTAGCCCCAGGCGTGCACATGGAACATCGGCGTTATGGGCATGTAGACGTCTCTATCGTTAAACCAACCGTTCCCGATTGCAGCCAGCGCGGCGCGGGTAGATAGCGTGTACAGCACCAGCTGCCGGTGAGTGAAGTAGACGCCCTTCGGCTGCCCGGTGGTTCCGGTCGTGTAGAACGTTGTGGCGCGGGTGCTTTCATCCAAGTCCGGGAAATCGCACTGTGGGTCGGTAGCCGCAAGCATCGCCTCATATTCGGCGTCGAAAGAAAGCGAGGTCTGAACGGTCTGAGCTGGCTTTCCGGAGTCGTTTAAGAGGACGAGCCTTTTCCCGGCGTCGACCCGGTCCCAGATCTGCTCGAGCAGCGAAAGCAACTCGCTGTTGATCAGAATGACGTCATCCTCAGCGTGATTGATCGTGTAAAGAATTTGCTCGGGCGAAAGGCGGACGTTCACGGTATGCAATACTGCGCCCATCATTGGCACCGCGAAGAAACACTCCAGATACCGGTGGGTATCCCAATCCATGATGGCCACCGTATCGCCCCGCTCTACGCCCAAGCCGGCGAGACCTGAGGCGAGCCTTCCGACTCGCTCGGCGAACTGCCAATAGGTGAGCCGATGCTGGTTGGCAGACACGATCTCCTGTTCCGGGGCGCGTGTGACCCCGGATTCCAGCAAACCCTTAATCAATAAAGGGAAACCGTAGGCTGACGGCGTTTGCGCGATGTATTGGCTAGCCACGAGACACTCCTCTTGGCGCGTGCCGGCTCAAGAGCTCGTCGTCTGGTCGAGCCACCAAAGGAACCCAGGGCGTGCCGAGGTCCAAAGCCGCCACTGCTGGGCCGAATCTTACACCACTGAAAATCCGGACGTCAACGAGCAAGCTCAATCGTTTTCAAGCATAATCGTGGGTGACCGCACGAAACGGACAACAGACGGGTGCGGTCCGAATTATTTTGCCATTCTTTCGGCGATCTTTCGGCACATATTTGTAGCTTCTCGGTTCAGTTCTCGGGGGCAAAGTTCTCTGCACATTTCCCTCAGCTCAGGGTTGAATGGCGCGAAGTTAAGGGCTGTTTGGGATGTTTTTTGCCGCGCAGGGGCGATAGGATTCAGCCCAGGATTTCAACCCTGGGAAACATCCAATAAAGCGATTCGCCCTGAAAGGGCGAGAGATTGCGAGGTCGAAATGCGCTCCGAATGCTACCGAAAAGAAATTGGGTATTTGTTAGGCAGAAGATACAGTCTACCGTTCGCTAAAATAATGCGCACCAACGCATAGTTGAGCGATCGGGGCACGCTCTTTAGCGCTGAAATACAATGAATATTGAGAGAGCAAGAGGTGTTGGCCATGGCCGATTATATTCTGGCATTTCGAATACTAAAACATTGCTTTACTAGGTGTTTATTACTTGCGTCTGATCTAAGCTGAGATCGGTTCAATCGTCCCGCTGGGACGAAGCTATTTTCCTCATGATTCCAGGCACTTCGTGCCTGGCTACTATCGTGCTGTCCCTCCGGGACAAAGCCATTCGCCCATTGAGGCGCCTCGCAATTATCTTAGCACTTATGCGGGTAAACCCTTGGCTAAGCTATCTTGGCCCTTTGGCCGTAAACGGGCGCTAAACAACTGACACTGACACTGACACTGACACTGACACTGACACTGACACTGCCCCTTATTCCAGTTGCAACGATTGCAATTCGGCGAAGACGTAACCGATGAAAATATCAGCCTCGAAGCGCAAGGGGATTCGTTTGTCGTCATCCGAGAGCCAGCCGCGGCCGCTCTTAAACAATTTGTGGTCTTTCAATTGCATCTTTTTGTCGATGCGTTTGAGCTTGAGATCGAGTTTGATAGCGTTTTGTTTTTGCCCGTCAATTTTGATGGTATCCCGGCCGATGACCTTTACCGTCGCGAGATAGGGAGCGTTCGAGGCCCAGACGACAATCGATTCAGAGTCGCCGTCCGCTAGTGGCTGGCTCCTGACCCAAAGCAGCGCAGTGGTCATATCGAAGACCGGACTGAACTTGAAAACATTTGGCTTTGGTGGATGGTCGCTGGGGATTTTTTCCCGAAGTCCGGTCACCTCATCCGGCTTGAAATCGACGTTCGTCTTCACTGTCTCCTGGCGGTATTTTTCCTCTTGGAAGAAATGGATCGGCCTTAGGGTGCTTTTGTTTTCCGTGGCCTGATGATAGATATCGAGGCGAAAGAGAGTGCGTGGAAATCCTGAAGTCGCACCGGAGGCGTCAACCTCGAAGGTGTTCCGGGTCGGGGAGAAAAAGTGGATTTCGGCAGTAGCGGCCTGGATGCCACTCCAACCGAATCGATAGGCCAGACGCATGGAAGGAGGAGCCGTAAAGTTGCCGGGACCTTTGTCTGAAGTCAGCGAGCCGATCCAGTCCGGGCTTTCGGCCGCACAAACGGTGTGCTGGGCCACCAGGAGCACGATGGCAAAAATCAACTTCAGTATTCCGCCTATTTTTATGGCACCAAAACACCTGCTATTCCGGGGACAGGCCACTATGGAATGACGCGCTCGCTCTTTCGGGAAAGTATCCATCCTAAGTTGCCCGTGCTGGCACGGCAAAACGTCCAATCGCCTCGTTCGGAAAGCAACTGGACTTCATCTCCTATCTGCAGGCTTTCAACCGAACGCGCGCTGACGGCCGGCCCATATTTAAGATCAGTCGCGGAATCGACGATCAGTGCTCGATTGGCATCTTTTGCTCCCGAACCGATCCAGACCGAAGCGGCTGCGCTGCATAAAAAGATGAATCCGGCGACGATGCAGAGCCTGCGCCAGAACGCGTTGAAGCGGTCATGCTTGCGCCAGGCGGGAAAAAGAGAAAATGCGAATATCCAAAAAGCGATCGATGCGCCCAGTGGAAAATAGTCAGCGTACGCCCCCACCCGATCGCGGAACGTTGGCTGCTCATCATTCCCAACGATCTGGAGAACAGCGCGCAAGTTAGATCCGGCTTCATCCAGTCCCGGATTCAGGAGGAGTGCGCGTTGGTAATTGAGAATCGCCCTTCCTTGATCGCCCAACTTAAACCAGACGTTGCCGAGATTGTAGAAGAGGTCGGCACTGTATTGACCGGCATGGACCAATTGGAGGTAATCAACTTTGGCTTCTTCGTATTTGCCGCTCTGATACGCCTCGTTTGCAGTCTCCCAGGTCGTTCCGCCCAATGTCAGGGGAATGGACAATGCGAAGTACGCGATGGCGACGAAGAAATACCTGATCCAGCTCATGCCGTGGATTTCCAGCGATTCAGGATGGTCTTGATTTTCGATCTTTCGTCCTCGGTCAGCGACTCGGAACCAATATGTCCGTAAACTGTGGCCTCTCTGACGTCGAGAAGCGCGCGTACCTCGCTGCGCAAATCCTCCGGAAGCGCCGATGCGCTGATCGCCTCATCGAGGGATCGAAGCCCGTTGGTCTTCCCGCGGGTTCGTTCGCCGGAATTCAGTTCCAGGAGTCGGACTGCAGCCTGCAAAACATCCGGACGATTGCTGGATGCGTCAATTTTCTTCCACAACAAACGCTTTTCACGATTCAGTAAGCGGTGTGGCTGAGTGGCGATCCTGGCGTTTCGGACTAAGAGCCCAAGGCCGAGCAACAAAAGACCGCTCGCCGGAATCGCTTGACCTATCCAAAAGGACGATTGCTCAACCAAGGGAAGGAAGGAGGCAGGCACCGGCAAACGGGTTCGAATATCGAGCACGTCTGGTGTGGGAGGCGCCTTGGTTTTCGGGGCGGGAGATGAGCCCGACGCAGCAGGAGACGCCGCCATTACGGGCAGTTGGTCTCCTTCGATCTCAATATTGATCGGCGACGATTTCAGAGTGACGTATTTCTCCGCGTTCGGATCGAAGTAGGAAAATTCGACCGTTGGCAGTCTGTTTAACTGTTTGGCGGCGACGAGCGGAAAATTGAAGGTCTTTACGGCGCTCAGCCCTAGATCATCCAATGTTTGGATTTCTTCCGATGGTTGGTAGGCACGCCATCCCTCGGTATTGATCAGCGCAGGCTGCTCGATGCGATCAAAATTGCCAAGTCCCTTGATTTCAACCTTCATGCTGATCGGGTCTCCGGTCCGCGCTTTGGTTGGCTGTGCCGAAGTTGCCAGAGTGAAGTCACCCACCGCTCCGGAAAAGGTTGCGGGCCGATCCGCGGTCGGGAGCGGCTTGATATCGATCGAGGCGCCGTTCGTTTTGACGTCAACGACCTGTTGCTGGAAAGCTTCTGTCGGATCGATGAACCCGGGTGCGTTTCTCATTCCGAATGGGCTGGAAACCAAAAAGCTTTGCGTGGCCGACTGCAAATCCAGCCTGCCTGGTTTAACACCGGTCAATCCCGTTTTATAGACCACCACGTGATACACCCGGCCATTCGATTCAAGCTGTTTTTCGGTCGGTTCCGAGTATTTCCTGGTCACGAAACCCTCTCCATCGATGAGCGGGTACTGGCCCTGTGGATAGGGCTGATACTGCATTCGTTGACTGAAATAAAAACGCAGTTCGATCGGGATTACTTCCCCTACGTAGGCCGATTCCTTTGGGATAACGAGTTCGGCAAAATAAGGCTTATCCGAATTCGTCGACTGGTCGGCGTTGTTGCTGTTCTCATGATTAACCTTGAGCGTTAAATTTGACGTCCGATAGACCTTGCCTGCTGCTGACACCTCGATCGAGGGGATGTCAAACACTCCTTCCTTCGTCGGTGTCACAATATAAGTAAAGGTGGTGATACTGGAGGCCTGAAGGTTGAGAATCTGGGTTCGGGTTGAGGTGCCCGCAAAATTAATCGACAACCCGGTCGCGGAGACTGTGGGCGGATGCGTGATCCGCGCGTTTTCGATTTTGATTTCCAGCTGGACTGGATGATCCACCTCTGTGACCGACTCGGATAGCGAGGCGGATATCGAGGGCTCGGCAGCTGCGAGGGTCCCCACCCAGAGCACCAAGGTTAGAACGCCGATTAATTTTTTCATGTCACCAGTCGCGAAGAACGCCGCGCTCGGCCTTGCGGTGCATAAGATCGATCCGGTCACTTTCGTCTTTCAACGAATCGAGCAGCCCGCGGGCTTCCTCTTCTGTCATCATGCCTGGTTTGGATTCGGCAGGTTGCTGCATTTGCTTTTTCTGTTCGTCCGAGGGAGTGATCTCCCGGAGTTGACCATCCTTTTTCGGGTTTGGCGTGGGCTCGTTCTGCGGTTGATCATCATCGCCGCTTTCATTCGGTTCGGAAGGACTCTCTTGTTGATCTCCGGGTGATTGCTGATCGTCGGGTTGGGTTTCTCCAGAGCCAGGGTCCGATTGTTGATCCGGCTTTTGACCCATTTGGCCCTGTTGCTGTTTATTGTGATTCCGTTGTTTACGCCGTGCTTGTGATTGGCGCTGCTGTGTTCGCTGCCTTAACTGGTTTTCCTCTTTCTCCTTCTCCGCATCCTTGATTCGCTCTTCGAGAAGTCTCAGGTTTTTTTTCGCCTGCTCGTCTTCCGGATTCCGATCGAGTGCCTGATGGTATTGGTAACGGGCATCGTAGTAATTCGATAATTGCTGTTCGAGATCCTGGGCATGGTTGCCCTCCATGAAGAGGGTATTGCCTGCGTTGTAATAAGCTCTTTCTTGAAGAGTCGGGTCGCGACTTACCATAGCCTTGGAGTACGCTTCAAAAGCTTCGTCATATTTTTGTAAACGATAGGCCGCGTCCCCGAGATTGAAGTTAATCCTGGGAGAGTCGGGGTCATGTTTTAGTTCTTCGCGAAAATTTTCCAGGGCACCATCAAAATCTCCCTGATTGTAACGATCGAGCCCGGAATTAGCGCGCGCATTCAAAATCAGGGCCAGCGTTGCAGCCGCGACAGCGCTTTTGACCAAGGGCCGCCGCCCGTAGGCCTCTTTCCGCCGATCACTCAGCACTGCGGAAAAGAGGAGCAGCAACAACGCGAATGCCAGCGGCCAGCGGTATCGTTCGACAGGGATACGCGTGGAGCGCTGGTCAATTTTTCCCTCACTGAGTTTGCGAAGCCCGGCACTGATCAGTTGCGACGTCGATCCATTTTCCAGATGAACATAGAACCCCCCGGTTTGTTCCGCGATCTCTCTCAGACGGTTTTCATCCAAACGGGATCGAACGGTCTGCCCATTGCGATCCTGGAGAAACTCCTGATGATCAGGGTCAACCGGAACTAATGAACCTTCCTTGGTACCGATCCCAACGGTGAAAATGCGAATGCCGTAAGAGGCAGCTTTCTTGGCGGCCGCGACCGCGTCTTCCTCAAGATCCTCGCCGTCGGTGAGCAAGACCATCGCACGAAAAAAGCCTTCGGACTTACCGAGCGCCAGTTCCGCGGAATGGATCGCCGAGGTGATATCGGTTCCCCCGCGTTCGACTGTTTTGGTGTCAAGTTGGATGATTGCGTCGAGAACTGTCTGATAGTCGACGGTCAACGGAGCCTCGACCTGTGCCGACCCGGCGAAAGCGATCAAACCAAACCGGTCACCCCTCATGGCGTCCAGAATATCTTGCGCGGCGAGTTTTGCTCGCGCCAACCGGTTGGGAGCGCAATCTGTCGAGAGCATGCTCTTGGAGGTGTCGATGGCCAGGACGATATCGCGACCGTGTTGTTCGAAATTCTGTTCGACGTATCCGAACTGCGGCCGGGCGAGGGCTAGGACCAACGCAACCAACGCGCCCAGAAAGAGAAGCCGCTTGATCAGTTTGCGAGATTGGGCAACAGGATCGGTGAGTTCGGGCAGCAACCGAGCGGCGACCAGTTGTTCGAGACGCTGGTGGCGTCGGCGATCATTGTAAATGATAAGTGCAGCCAAGAATGGCAGCACCAGCAAAGCCCACAATAAACCTGGTTCACCGAACGTCACGGCACCTTACTCCAGACTGTCTCGCTCAGGACGAAAGTGGCCCCCAGGAAGCAAAGACCGGCCCCCAGGAACCAGGCGAAAACATCCTCGTAGCTCTGATACTTTAGCACTTGGAAGGCCGTTTTTTCGAACCGGTCAATTTGATCGAAGATTTCTGTCATCGTTTTGGTATCGGCGGCTCGGAAGAAAACTCCGTTCCCGATCCGAGCGATCTCCTTGCAGGTGTCTTCTTTGAACGGCATATATTCCTGCGAGTAGTAGGTGTTCCCAAAACCGTCGGAGTGCGGGAAGGGGACCAAACCGTTGGTGCCTGCGCCAATGGTGTAAATTTTAATACCGATCGCCGCGGCAGCTTCGGCTGCCGTCAAAGGTGGGATCTTGCCGGCGTTATTGTCGCCGTCGGTGAGCAGAACGATGACCCGGCTTTTTGCGCGCTTGTCACGAAGCCGATTCGCCGCCGTGGCCAGAGCGGACCCGATCGCGGTGCCATCTTCGACAAGGCTGGACCCAATGGCCGTCTGATCACCCATTCGACGAATATTAAGGCGGGCGAGGTTTTCGACCAGCCAGGTGTGATCAAGCGTGAGGGGGCTGACCAGATAGGCGCGACCCGAGAAGGCAATAACCCCGATGCGGTCATCCGGACGGCCGCTGATAAATTTCTCGGTTACCTGTTTCACCACTTCGAGCCGGCTGGCTCGCTGGGAGCCAATGGAGTAATCTTCGGACAGCATCGATAACGAAACATCGAGTAGAATCATGATATCGATGCCGCTTGCCCGCGTCCGACTGGTGGCGGTCCCAAACTGCGGACGTGCCAGAGCGGTGATCAAACAGACGCAGCCGAGGTAATAGAGTGCATTCTGGACGGCCTTCCTCCAGGACTGTCGAAAAGTGGTGGCTCTTTCGAAAATGCGCGCGGCGGCGAATCGAATCACAGGGGGTCTACGGAAGCGCCTGCCAATGAGCCAGAACAGGAAAGGAAGAGCCGCCAACAACAGAAACCAGGGTTGTTCGAATCGGAAGTAGGTATTCACTTTGCTTCCTCTACGAAGGCGGAGGCCTGATCGAACAGGGCCTCGCTTTCTGCTTGCCCGGCGTCAACTCGCGCGAATTTGATCGCATCACAAGTAACCAGAAAATGACGCAATTTCTCCTGGTGCGCTAGGTCAAAGTAGGAAGTTTGTGAAGCCTCATTCAAGAACTCGATCGTGGTCTGCCGGACGGCTCTGATGCCGAATTGTTGCTCGATAAAGCTTCTGAGAATATCGGAAACTTCAACGCTGAAATCGTAGGTGCTATCCGCCGATATTCGCGCTCTCGCTTTTTCCAGGCGTCTTCTGGCCAGTTCTTTCGGGAGCGGTGGCCGGCCAATGACTGGTTTCGGATTGGGCCAAAGAAAGTAGGCCAGCGTCGCGAGGACGAGCAGGATCGCCAAAAGGACGACCACCCAGAGAGCTGGAGGAGCGGAGATCGGCGCGCGAATATCCTCGATTTCGTCCGGCGCCTTCGCCGCGGCTTGTGCTAGAAAGAGCCAGATCATTGACGTCTGAGCCGGTTTTCTCTTCGGATGAAGAACGCGCGAAGCACGGGAAAATAATCTTGATTGGTGCGAAGCGGGACGGAATCGATGCTTTTCCGACGAAACAATGCCTCTCGATCGACTCGCTCCCGCTCGGCGAATTCGCTGAACTGGGATCGTACGCGGCGATCGGCAGAATCGATCTCGTACGTCGCGCCGGATTCCGGGTCTTCGACCAGGACCAAGCCGATATTCGGTAACGATAGTTCGCCCGGATCTTCGATTGGAATCGCGATCAAATCATGCCGTCGGCTGCAAATGGTCAAAGGTTTTTCGTAATTCTTTGCCTGAAAATCCGACAGGAGAAACACCACCGCTCGTCTGGTGGTCACGCGATTCAGAAAATCCAGCGGCTGCTTCAGATCTGTTCCTTTTCCTTTTGGTTCGTAGTAAAGAATTTCGCGGATCAGCCTCAGAATATGGAGTCGTCCTTTTCTAGGTGCGATATAAAGCTCCACCCGATCGGTGAACAGGATCAGTCCGACTTTATCGCTGTTGCGAATTGCACAAAATGCGAGCAAACAAGCGACTTCGGCCGCCAACTCTCTCTTGCTGGCGTTGACGCTGCCATAGCTTCCCGACGCACTCACATCGATTAAAAGGATGACCGTCAGTTCGCGTTCTTCGACATACTTCCGGACGTAAGGTTCACCCATCCGAGCTGTGACGTTCCAATCGATCGAGCGAACTTCATCGCCGAAATCGTACTGGCGGAACTCATCAAAATTCATTCCGCGTCCTTTAAAGACGCTGTGGTATTGGCCGGCGAAAGCGGTTTCCACGAAACGACGGGTACGAAGTTCCAATTTGCGGATTTTTTTCAGGATCTCAGGAACGGACTGCATGGATTGAATTATGGGACGGGAAGTCCGGAAAAAATTCTTTGAATAACCGTTTCGCTCGTAATCTCTTCGGCCTCGGCCTCATAACTGACAATCACCCGGTGCCGCAGAACATCGAGGCCAACTGATTTAATATCCTGCGGAGTGACGTACCCTCTTCCGTTCAGGAATGCGTGGGCGCGGGACGCGAGAGTCAGGTTGATGGTTGCGCGTGGAGAAGCCCCATACCGGATCAACCCTTCCATTCCAAGATGGTATTCTTCCGGACGACGGGTCGCCCAGACGATATCGACAATGTAATCTTTCACCCGGTCATCGATAAAAATGCGATTTACAATATCGCGTGCGCGAATGATTTCATCTACGGATGCGACCTTGTGAACGGAGAGATCCGGCGCCGAAGTGCCCATGAGATCCAGGATCTTGCGTTCCTCGGCCTTGGATGGGTACCCAATGTTGAGTTTTAACATGAACCGGTCCAGTTGAGCTTCCGGCAGCTGGTAGGTGCCCTCCTGTTCAAGTGGATTCTGCGTAGCGAGCACAAGAAACGGGTCCGACAGAGGATAGGTCTGGTCACTGATCGTGATCTTCCGTTCCTGCATCGCTTCGAGCAGGGCGCTTTGCACCTTTGCGGGAGCGCGATTGATTTCGTCTGCCAAAATCAGGTTGGAAAAGATCGGTCCGAGTTTCGCTCGGAATTCTCCGTCACGCGGATTGTAGATCATCGTCCCGATGATATCCGCAGGTAATAGGTCCGGCGTGAATTGAAGGCGCCGAAATTCCGTGTCGACACAGGAAGCCAGCGTTTTGACGGCCAAGGTTTTTGCCAAACCGGGGACACCCTCCAGGAGGACGTGGCCGTTGGTCAGCAGCCCGACCAGGAGCCGGTCGATCAGATATTTCTGACCGACAATCACCCGAGAGATTTCATTCTGCACTGCGTGTACCCATTGAGCATTGCTTTTTACTTCCTCAGTGATCGCTTCAGTCGAAGTTGTCATATATCGATGTTCAGGTCAGACATTCTACCTGGGTATCCGTTTAAATACAGGTCTAGCGGAAGCGTCCCGCCCCGGTTTCAGGTCTTGAAGGCTCTGACGCGCTTTTTCGTTGCAACCTGCGAGTGTCCTAACCATCTTTCTGCCAATCTTGTATCCGACTACCTGGCAGAGAAAGTTGATGTGGAACGCGATCACCTCGCTTTCCTTGCTGGTGATTGCCGCGATCGTTGTCTTCACGTTGTACGTCGCCACGCGGATTCTGGCCTTTCTTCAGCCTCTCCTTTTGCCGGTCGCCGTGGCGGGGGTGTTTGCTTATTTACTGGAGCCGGTTGTCAGTTGGCTTTCCCGGAAAAGGGTGCCTCGGCTCCTGGCGGTTGTTACCGTCTTTGGAGCATTTGTCCTGGGTGCAGCACTCTTGGTCGTAGGAGTCGTTCCCTCGATCTACACCGAAAGCATTAAGTTTTCTTCGGCCCTTCCCGGATATGTGGAACGGGGGTGGAACGCCATCGACGGTTTTCTCGAGCAAAACCTGGAGAAACTCCCGCAACTGGGCGGCAAACCGTCCCCCTCCGTAACGCCGGAACTAAAACCGGAGCCAACACCAATACCGGCGCTGGGTCCAAGCGGCGACAACCAGAAGGGAGCTCTCGCGCGCTATCAAAACAACTTCTACGTTCAGCAATCGCTGCAGTATTTGCAGGATCAGCTGCCCTCCCTGGTGCAACGTGCGTCGACCTTTTTCCAGTCTAGCCTGACCGGTGTTTTCGGCGTGTTCGGTTTCATGTTCGGTTTACTGATTGTCCCCATTTATCTCTTTTTCTTTCTAAAAGAGAGCCCGCGAATTGCGGAATCCTGGAGCAATTACCTGCCGCTCCGTCGTTCGGAATTCAAGGATGAGGTGGTCACGGTCCTGACGGACATCAACGGATATCTCATCAATTTTTTTCGCGGCCAACTGGTGGTGGCTGTGATCAACGGGATCCTGCTCGCGATCGGCCTCTCGATTATGGGCCTGCAGTTCGGATTTCTGATCGGGCTGGTATTCGCGTTCTTTGGGATCATTCCTTATGTCGGCTACATCGTATGTTATATCCCTGCGATCCTGATCGCGTTTGTCCAATTTAATGACTGGGCCCACCCGTTGTGGGTGACGATTATTTTCTTTTTGATCGTCGCTCAGATCGACGGTCTAGTGACAACGCCTCGGATTGTTGGAAATTCGGTCGGGCTTCACCCAATGACGGTTATCATGTCTGTCTTTCTGTGGACACTCGTTCTTGGGGGCCTGCTCGGAGCGGTCCTGGCGATTCCTTTAACTGCGACGCTCAAAGTTCTGCTCCATCGCTATGTGTGGGATCGTCAGAAGAATATCTTTTTTCACGACGATATCTCGACAAAGGACGAAATCGAAATCGCCACCTAACGCCAGGCTGCGCGCTCGCCTACAAAAGAGATTAAAAAGAATGGCGAATTTGTCTTACCCGGTTTTGGCAAGAAACTCGGCTCAGGGTTTCAACCCGGAAGGTAAGGCGAGACGCCTTACTTACGACTGCCGGCGAACGGGGTGTTTGATCACCCCTTCTGTCCCAGTTTGTCCCACCTATCCGCCGTAACTGGTGCGTCCCGCCTTACCCTCTTCCGGTTAGCCCGCAGCAGTAAGTAAGGCGTCTCGCCTTACCCCTCGGCCTAAATAGCTCAGAATGTCCGAACTCGGCCCTTCGGGCCGGAGAAACAACCCAAAGAAATCGCTTAACCTGACGAAGCTGCCAAGGCGCGGGTAAAGAAAATTTTTCCCGGCTCCGCAAACAGATGCGCTTGTCCTGGCCGAAATTCTCAGGATCTACCACGAGGAAAGCGGGACACTATGCTGAGACGCCGACACCGTCCTCATGCCATGTGGCTGATAATGTTGTCTCCGAATTCCGAGCATTTAATTTCTGTGGCCCCTTCCATCAAGCGGGCAAAGTCGTAGGTGACTCTTTTACTCCCGATGGCCTCGTTCAGTCCCTTGATGACCAGGTCCGCTGCTTCCGTCCAACCGAGATGTCTTAACATCATTTCTCCCGACAGGACCACTGAGCCTGGATTGACCCTATCGAGATTCGCATACTTGGGCGCGGTACCGTGGGTCGCTTCGAAAATCGCGTGGCCGGTGTGGTAATTGATGTTACCGCCGGGTGCAATACCAATCCCACCGACCTGAGCGGCCAGAGCGTCCGAAAGATAATCGCCATTCAGGTTGAGCGTCGCGATCACGTCAAAATCTTCGGGGCGTGTCAGAACCTGTTGCAAAGTGATATCGGCGATCGCGTCTTTGATGAGGATCTTGCCATCGGCCAACGCCGACTTCATCTCCTCGTTGGCGCTTTTTTCGCCTTTCTCCTTCTTAGTCCGTTCCCATTTCGACCAGGAGTACGTTTCGTTGCCAAAAAGAGAGTCGGCAAGCTCGTACCCCCAATCTCGAAAGCTCCCCTCGGTAAACTTCATGATGTTCCCCTTGTGCACGAACGTCACGGATTTTTTCTTGTTGGCGATCGCGTATCGAATAGCTGCGGCAATCAGGCGATTGGACCCGAGATGGCTCACCGGTTTGATCCCAATTCCAACTTCAACTTCCGGACTTCCAATCGCCGGCTCGGCGGACAGGAAATCTTTCGTGGCTTTTTCGGTTCCGAAACGAATCTTGGAAAATTCTTTGGGAAACTCTTGCTCAAACAGTTTCAAGAAACGTTGCGACTCCGGAGAGCCGGCGCGAAACTCGATTCCGGCGTAAATGTCTTCGGTGTTTTCCCGGAAGATCACCATGTCGACTTTTTCAGGATTTTTGACAGGCGACGGGACACCTTTAAAATACTGAACCGGTCGCAGACAAACGTACAAATCCAGGAGTTGGCGCAACGCCACGTTCAGCGAGCGGATCCCTCCTCCAACGGGCGTTGTGAGCGGTCCCTTAATTCCTACGAGATAATCCCTGAAAGCGGAGACGGTGTCTTCCGGCAACCAATCATCGAAACGATTTTTTGCCGTTTCGCCCGCGAAAACTTCAAACCAGGCGATCTTCCTGGAACCCTGGTACGCCTTTTCAACTGCCGCGTCGAACACGCGTTCGCTCGCCGCCCAAATGTCTGGCCCGGTGCCGTCGCCTCGGATGAATGGAATAACTGGATTGTCCGGGCACTGGATCCGGCCGTTTTGAATGGTGATTTTGCCCCCACTGGGTGCCTGTACGGTTTTGTATGCCATAGTGCTTCGCTTTGAACAGGAATTTAGCCGACCTGGAAACTATCTGAACAGGCATTCCTCACCCAAAAAGGGACCACGTGCAAACGACGATTTCGAACCGAACTGGAGTATTGGGGCGTTGGGGTGTTGGGGTTGACCGCAAACTGACCAGTGGCCTATAGCCTGACTCATGAGGACTCTTCCGAAGTTGCGCGACCTGCTTGAGGGCCATATCGCTCTGGAACTGGAATCGATCGATCGACTCTACCTAAACGGTTACGTGCCTCAGCTCTAACGTGGCCCCGGATTGGTCGGATTCCTCTGCCAGGAGCGTGGACAACCGATCGCCTCGCCAGCGCTACTCGGGGCAGATCACCGGAAAATTCATTGCTGAAGTTAAGAGCTTCGCCGCGCAGCAAGCCATCCCTCTGTTTCACTTTGAGCGTAAGGAATCCAAAGACCAGCGTGCCCATCAAATGCGCCGAGAGCGGAAGGGCCGATGGCGCTTTGGCCGATTTTCCGTCCGGCGGCCGCCGGGCTCGTTCCTCACGTAAGGATCTCAGTATGCTCGTCGCTCGCGCCTTGAAAATCGGCCAAATCGCCGACGGCGGTTTGCCTCCCACTTATGAGACGATGCGCTAGTTGCAAACCAAAGGGTCTATGCTTTACTCATGGCGAGAGAAGCTTAACTCTGTTGATTTTTTATATTGTCTATGTTTACGACCGAGCAACGCTCGACCGGGCAACGCTCTGATTTTGATTTGCAAGTCGCCGCAGAAGAGCTGGCAGAAATTGTCATGCATATGCAGCGAAAATTTCTGCATAATCTGTCGGAGGAACTGGGTCATGGAAGCGTTTCTTTTCCGCAATATTTTTTGCTCGGGTGTCTGGACAAACAGGAAGTGATCACGATGTCGGGAATCGCTTCGAAAATGGGTCATACCACGGCGGCGGCGACCGGTCTCGTCGATCGACTTGAAAAGCTCGGGTATGTTCAGCGTTCCCATGCCTTGGATGACCGTCGTAAGGTGATGGTAAAAATTACCCAGAAAGGTGCTGGTCTTGTCGGTGAAATTCGTAGAGACATGGTGAACAAGATTATGACACTCTTGCGTGAATACCTGACGGCCGAAGAAGGAAGGGCCTGGCTTCAGATCTATCGCAAGATCGCAGATTGTTCCGATAAACTGCCAAAAAAATAATGAGACTTCTGGTGTTTGCCTTAGCCGTCGCGGGGATGTCCTGCACTTTAATTGCCGGCGAGTCGACTGTTGGTTTCCGCAGTCATCCGTTAACGATCATCGAAGCTGTGCAGCTCGCGCTGAGGCAGAATCCCTCGATCCTGGAGCAAATCCAACAACTCAAGGCGCAGAAAGGGCTTGTTTACCAGGCGCAGGCCAAGCTGCTGCCGCAGCTGACCATGGCTGCCAATTATTCGCAGACCGACAGCGGTTTGAACCCGTCGGTTTCTTCGGGCAAGTTACCTTTCGATCTCCTGGCGGTACCGAGCGGCCAGAACTTGGTTGTCAATCCGGCTACCGGAGCGAATAACGCCCAACCGATACCAAGTGGAGCGACCACCTCTACCACGGCACTAGAAACCTGGCAGGTTACGTTGACTGCATCCCAACTGATCTATGACGGCGGTGCGACGATTGCATCGCGCCGAGCGGCGCGGATCAACGAAGACCAGGCTTACTACACCTTGCGCGACACGATCGACACTGTCGTCGAGACCGTGCGCACCCAATTCTATCAAATCCTGCTCGATAAAGCGTTAGTGCAGGTTCAGGAAGAATCGGTGAATCTCCTCCAAAGCCAATTGGAAGACCAGAAGAGCCGCTATGAGGCAGGGACCGTTCCGCAATTCAACGTGCTCCAAGCCGAAGGTACACTGGAAAATCAGATCCCGCAGCTGATCGCGGCCCGGAACAATTATCGCATCTCTCAACTGACGCTGGCGCGGACTCTTGGAATCCCGGCGGATATGCAGTATACGACCGACAATCCTTTGCCGGTAGCCGGAGAACTTACCTTTAACCCGATTCAGTACGATCTAGGCTCCGCGCTGATTGCCGCGCGCGCGAATCGGCCGTTTCTCAAAGCGCAAAGGTCGAGCATTCTTGCGAATGTGGAAAACATTACCGTCCAAGCGGCCGGTTGGAAGCCAACCATCACTGCGGACGTCGGGCTGGAGCAACAGAGCAATCCGACGACCAATAATCTCACCCGCACCTTGCAGGGATGGTTCCTGGGTCTGCAGGGTTCCTGGAACGTATTCGACGGTTTTCTGACCTACGGAAAAGTGAAGCAGGCACGAGCACAATTGGAGCAGGCGAAGGTAAACTACGATGATTCGGTACGGCAAGTCGAACTGGAAGTTGCCACTGCGGTGAGCAACCTGCGGCAAGGCGCGCAGACGGTGGATAGCGCTGTGACGGGTGTGAACGTCAACCTCGAGGCGTTGCGTCTGGCCGACGAGCGTCTCGCCGCCGGGACCGGCACTCAGCTCGACGTTTTGAATGCTCAACAGCAGTTGACCACGGCACGCTCCAATCTTGTCCAGGCGGAATTTTCTTATGTCTCAGCAGTTGCCGCGTTCCAGCAGGCGACGGCGACCGAGACGAAGTACAACGACATGTTTGATAATGATGTGGCGCGCCCGTCCACGTTGACTGCGACTGAGGCTGCGAAAGCAGCTCGTTCGCGGTATGATTCACCACTGGATCCGGGAAAACCGGCGACCCAGAAATCAAGACGTCAATCTCTGATGCCGCCGGAGGGTAAGGTGCAAACGACCAATGATTAGGGGGACAGGACACGAACCCGCCTGTTGAACGGTTTCCCGCCCTTGAGGCGTTGGAAAATGTTCTGCATGGTTTTGTTCTCAGAGTGCCGGGGCTTGACGTTCGCGCGGATCGGGAGGTCGCGTTGCAGAGGTTGGACGGGTTCCACGAAATAGCACGACGGAGCTTTGGCACACGACAATTGCGCCTCGCCGAACAAGTCCATGGCAATTCCGTTGCCGTCGTTACGGTTGATTCGGCCGCGAAGAGCAAGCAGGTCGATGCTTTGATCACACGTGATCCGGAGGTCTTACTCGGGATAACGGTGGCCGATTGTTGCGCGGTGTTTTTAGTCGACCCTGAGCAATGCGCCATCGGCTTGGTACATTCGGGAAAGAAGGGAACCGAATTGAATATCGTTGATGCGGCGGTGCAAAAGATGGCGACCGAGTTTGGCACGGAACCGGCCGACCTTGTGGCCCAGCTTAGCCCATGTATCCGGCCGCCCGACTATGAAGTCGATTTCGCCGCTGATATCGTGCGGAATCTCAAGCGTTCCGGCGTCAGCCGCGTATTCGATTCGCAAGAAAATACCGCTGCGGATCTGGAAAGATATTATTCGTACCGGAAGGAGAAAGGCCGAACTGGCCGAATGCTCGCTTTGCTGGCATTGAAGGGGAACGTCTCGGCGTCCGCTCTGTCCTCGCCATAGCCGGGCAATCCGGAGAGGGTTGGCCTATAACTACGCCGACATGCTCTCCAACTATGTGTACCAATTTACTCGTTCCCACGCGGATCTTTGATGATGCGATTGTCGAAATGATGGATCGTCCGCAGGCCGTATCATCGGAGCTGCTGGTTGACCTCGAGAATCTTCAACGGCTGAATCGATACTTCGGGAGCTACAGACTGGTTAGGTATTTCCTCCGCCGCTGGTTGCGCCCGGGGAGTTCCGTAACCGCGATCGATTTGTGTACCGGTTTTGGCGATATCCCCCGTTGCATCGTCGACTGGTGCCGTGCGAACGATGTCAGCGCACAAATTACCGCAGTTGATTTCCAGCCGGCCACTCTCGAATTGGCGATGGAGCATTCTCACTTGTATCCCGAGATAACTTTTGCTGTCTCGGATGTACTCAACTTCGCCCTGGCAAGTCCGGTTGATTTCGTGTTTTGTTCGCTCGCGCTGCATCATTTTGCAGACGATGCCGCGATTCGGCTGCTGCAGCAGGCACGGTCTGCGGCCCGGAGAGGGGTCCTGGTCGCGGATCTGGAACGGAGTGATTTCGGGATCGCCGGTATCTATCTATTAACCACGTGCGCCTTTCGCGAACCGATGACGCGTTTTGACGCACGGCTTTCGTTTCGCCGTGCGTTTTCGTTTTCTGAGATCCGCCAATTGGCATCGGCAGCCGACTGGCAACGATTTGGTCATCGACGTTTTCCGGTTTGCCGGCAGGCCATCTGGCTGGAGAGTTGAATCCGGCGCAAATACCGGCGAGAATGCAAACTCAATGAGATCTTTTGCGGGATTGCTGGTGACGCTTTCTTTGCTCTCAGCGCGGTTGACCCATGGCCAGGAAACCAAGATCGAGGTGGATCGTTTTCATCTGGAAGCGATTCAAGGCGCAGAGGCCCACGCAGCCGTCAATACGGAGGGACCTGATGGCCAGCCGGCAGTAACGGCGGTGGTTTCCAAGACAGGAATGGAGTTCTGGAGCGTTGAGTTGCGGGCCCCCAATGTCAACTTCGAGCCGGGCAAAACGTACGAAGTAAAATTTCAGGCGAAAAGTGTACCCTCACAGTTCATTTATTTCGTTCCTGAAAAGATGGATGGAAATCAAGCCTCCGTTGCAGAGGGGACAACCCTGCAAATTTCCGATCAATGGACAGATTGCAGCGTCATTTTCCACACCACAGATGGAGCAAATCCAGGACGGTTGACGGTCTCAAGCCTATCCGCTAACCCGGCTACCTACTCGTTCAGTAATTTTCGTGTGAACGAAAAGTAGAAGGGTGACCTCGACGTTGATTTTGATGACACTCCGTAGAGGTTCGGTGCCCTGAAGACGGGTGTTGGGTCAGGATTTCGACTCAAAGGGGTGGCCTGGAAATTGGTCAGACTTTTCCTGGCTTGGATTCGTGCATCCTGGATAGTTCAGATCGATTGATTTTGCCGCGCTGATTAAACGGAAGTTCGGGCACGATTTGAAACTCTCGAGGAACCTGCCAGCCGCTGAGACCTTCGCGACAATGGGTTTCGAGCAACTGACGGGAAACGGCGTTCGAAGCCACGACATAAGCGACTAATTCTTCATTGCGAGTCGCTGACGGAATTCCAAAGACGATGGCATCGATAACACCCGGCAGTTTACGGAGATGCTCTTCGATGATGGCTGGGTGGACCTTCTTTCCTGCGATATTGACAAAATCTGAAACGCGACCGATGAGCTGCATTCCCAGATTTGACCATTCAATGATATCCCCCGGGACGAATTGCATCCCGTCGAGAGCGCTGGTGTCGGAATTCGGGAAATAGCCATCGGCAACGTTCGGGCCGCGCACTGCGATGCGATCGTCGTCGATTTTGCTCACCTGGACCCCGTCCAATGGGTTGCCGACAAAGCCGCTCGGCCTCTCGGGATCCTCACTGCGATCGTAAGCGATGCCGCCGCACTCCGAGGAGCCATAAAAGCTGTGGATCTTCAGCCCGAACCTGCGGTGGAATTGGCGAGCAATTTCGGGGGCTAACGGAGCGCCCGCCGAAATGCAGAGGCGAATGCTGAGAGGTTCGCCGACGTCTGACAAGGAGCTCAGTGCCTGAAATAGTGCCGGTGTTCCAGGAAAGACTGTCGCTCCGCAGCTCTGCAGATGGTTGTAAACCGCTCGCGGCATTCGATCCGTTGAACAAAGCAGACGGGTTCCCTGATAGAGGAGGGGAGCGATAAGATTACTGAACCCATAGGAATGAGAAAAAGGTATGACCCCGAAATTGACGTCATCCGGACGAATGCCCATCGTGGCACAGATATTTCGGCAGTCGGCGAGGAGTTGTGTTTCGCGGAATCGCACGGCTCTCGGCGCGCCGGTGGTGCCGGAAGTAATCTTGAGAAGATCGGGTGTTGGGCCTTCCCAGTGAATGGGCGAACAATCGAAACACTGGATCTCCGTCGCCCGAACTAATCCTTGTGCCTGGGTGAACTCCAGGATCCTATCGAGTTCGGCCGCCTGGAGATCCGCCTCGATCGGCGCGACGACGAGTTCTCGATCCCAGCATGCCAAGAGGAACGCCGGCCAGCTGGGAACGTTTCCGATGGCAGCAACGATGCAATCGCCCATTGAAAACGCCGATAGCCGGCTTCGCCACGCAGCGCGTTCTTCTTCGACATTCTGAAATGTTCGCAAAACGGAGCAATCGTCTGAGAAAATCGCCGTCTGCCGGCTTCTCCTTTTTAGAACCTGCTTCCAGAAACCGTCGAAGAGCCTTTGTTTCACTTGCGTCAACTGAACATTATGATAGCTTTCAACTCTTTTTACTTTTTAAAGACATGAAGGCTGATATCCATCCAAACTACGTAGAGACGACGATCGCTTGCGCTTGTGGCGCTGTCTACCGCACCCGGTCGACTCGTCGCGATATCAAGATCGGTATATGCGCCGCCTGCCATCCCTTTTTCACTGGTGAACAGAAGTTCGTCGACACGGCCGGTCGTGTCGAAAAATTTGCTCGCCGCTACGGTAAGACTTTGATGGGCAAGGGCAAGTCGAAGTAGCTTTTGAGATCTGGTGTTGAAACGGTGACAAGCGTGTGCCGCGCTTTCACCGTTTTGCTTTTTTATGGATTTTGGGCCTCTAATTGAGCAGAAGCGTGGACGATTTTACGAGCTTGAGAAACAGGTCGCGTCCTCTTCGCTTTTCGAGAATCCAAAACGGGCGAGGGAAGTTCTGCGTGAACATTCAGGGCTGAAATCGCTTCTGGAAGATTGGGATCGACTGGAGAAAAGCATCCGCGAGTTGGAAGAAAATCGGGGAATGGCCAGTGGATCCGATGCGGATTTCGCAGAATTGGCCCAGGCCGAAATTCCGATCCTGGAAGATCGGGTCGCCAGGCTCGTCAAGTCGATTCAATACTCGCTTCTGCCTCCGGAGCCTCACGAGGATCGCGATGCGATCATGGAAATTCGGGCTGGGACAGGCGGAAATGAAGCGGCTCTGTTCGCCGCGGATCTTTATCGGATGTACTCCAGATATGCGGAGGGGCATGGATTCAAAGTCGAGGAGTTGGAAAGCAGCGCATCTGAGCTGGGTGGTTTCAAGGAAATTATTTTCCAGCTGAGCGGGCAGTCCGTCTTTCGAGTAATGCGATACGAAAGCGGTGTTCATCGTGTGCAGCGTGTCCCGGTGACTGAAGCTCAAGGCCGGATCCACACTTCGACCGCGACAGTGGCGGTACTTCCAGAAGCCGAAGAAGTCGATATTGAAATCCGGCCCGAAGATATTCGCATTGAGGTGAGCCGTGCTGGTGGGCCTGGCGGCCAGGGAGTGAACACGACGGATTCCGCGGTTCAGGTCCTGCACATTCCCACGGGCAAAATCGTCCGCTGCCAGGATGGTCGCAGCCAACAGAAGAACAAGGAGAAAGCCCTGGCCATCCTTCGTTCCCGATTGCTCGAGGAAAAGCAGCTTGAGGAAGCGGAAAAATATTCGGCGCACCGGCGTAGTTTGATCGGATCGGGAGGAAGAGGGGAAAAGATTCGGACCTACAATTTTCCGCAAAATCGCGTTACCGATCACCGGATTGGCCTGACTCTTTACAATCTGGATCTTTTTATGGAGGGGCAGCTGGACGAGATGGTGAATGCATTGCAGGCAAGCGATATGGAGCAGCGGCTGAGAGAAGCGGGACTCGAACCGACACTGGCCTAAGGGAGGTTGTCAGTTGTCGGTTCTCAGTTGCCAGTTCTCAATTGTCCGTTGCCGGTTTCCTGGAGTTCGAAGGTCGCCGATTGCATAAAATCCATCGAATATGCGGCGATTCCAGAGACAACAGACATAATTTTACTTCAAC
>Ga0210383_10000514_pt1 | contig 35593 bp, 33 predicted proteins | sample IncBWC14OmetaG_FD_160072 | JGI IMG/M metagenome (GOLD analysis project Ga0210383, IMG submission 160072) | Forest soil microbial communities from Barre Woods Harvard Forest LTER site, Petersham, Massachusetts, United States - Inc-BW-C-14-O ... | reverse complement strand
GGGCCCACCCTGACGACACTGTGCGCTACTTTTCTCGGATGGAGACTGGGTACGGCGCATCAGGCGACCGGCATCTCCAGAGCCTTTACCACGACTTTCATGCTGCTCAGCCTCATTCATATCCTGCTTTTGGTAGCAGCACTGAGGCTGCCTCTTTTCATAGAGAAGACGAAACAGTCGCCCTCTGATGAAGAGGTAACTCTTTTGATTGAAGAGGTGTCGGAGTGACCCTCATCCTTGCAGGTGTCTACGCGCGACAATCTGTCGTTACTCCCCTTAAACGCGCAAGTGTCAGCAAACCGGCGCACTCCCAATTGTCGGCAATCCGGAAGTAAGTGTGGGGCCCGACCTGCCCGGCACGATTTGGCAGCTCCAGATTGGTCACGTAAGCCGGAGACTGCCCAACTCAAATCTGGTACTTGACAGATGCGTTGGAATCTAGGATAAATAGAGAAGCTGCGGTTGCGGCGACACGTGGCGATTTAGGGCAACTTGCTCCACGTAAAAAACTGCTAAAGAGCTGTAGAGTATCCCAGAAGAATTTCTGAGACCCTCCGAGCACTTTGGCACGGAGGGTTTTTTGTTTCCCCTCCCTGCTGCCCTAATCGAACCCCACTTGTATTGCTGATGCCGAGGCTTGTGCGTCCGCGACTGGAATAGTCCGCGCACAATGAAAGGTGAAGCAATGTCCGATCTATACGAACTACGCTGTCGGGAGTGCGGAAAAACCTGGGGAAACGTTGCGAAGTCCTTCTGTGAAGATTGCTTCTCTCCTCTGGAAGTCTCCTATGATTACGATTCCTTGAAGAAAAAAGTGCGGCGCGAAGATCTTGCGGGCCGGACGTTTAACATGTGGCGCTATGCGGAACTGCTGCCGTTGCACGACGGTTTCACGCCAGCCAGCGCGGTCGGCGGTACGCCGCTGGTTGCTTCGGGGAAGCTGGCATCGCAGTGGGGGATCAGCGAACTCTATTTCAAGAACGACGCGGTGTGCTTCCCTTCTCTGTCATTTAAAGATCGGGTGGTTGGCACGGCCCTGGTGGCGGCACGACGATTTGGATTTCAGACTGTGGGATGTTCTTCCACGGGGAATTTGGCGAATGCGGTTGCTGCGCAGTCGGCTCAGCAGGGGTTCGACGCGTGCGTGTTTATTCCCGCGGACCTCGAGGCGGCTAAGGTTCTGAACACGGCAGTTTATGGCGCGCGCATCGTTCGCATCAACGGGAACTACGACCACGTGAACCGCTTGTGCGCGCAGATCGCGGACCGATTTAAATGGGGCCTGGTGAACGTGAACCTGCGGCCCTACTACTCGGAAGGATCGAAGACGCATGGTTACGAAATCGCTGAGCAACTTGGGTGGCGCTTGCCGGACAACGTGGTGGTGCCGATGGCCGGCGGTTCGCTAATCACGAAAATCGCCAAGGCCTTCAAGGAGTTGGTGACGCTTGGGTGGGTGGAAGCGAAGCCGGTGAAATTCTTCGGTGCGCAGGCTACCGGATGCTCGCCCATATCTGATGGCGTGAAGCGCAACTTGGCGCGCTTCGAGCCGCAGAAGCCCAGCACGATTGCGCGGTCGCTGGCGATCGGGAATCCCGCCGACGGACCTTTCGCGATGAAGCTGATTCGCGAGAGCGGCGGCTGGGCGGAAGACGTCTCCGATCCGGAAATTGTCGAGGGCATCAAGCTGCTGGCCGAGACCGAGGGCATTTTCACGGAAACCGCAGGCGGTGTGACGACGGGCGTAGCACAGAAACTCATCCAGCAAGGGCGGATCGCGGCGGACGAGACAACCGTGGTATGCATCACTGGGAACGGCCTAAAGACTACTGACGCGATTGCTTCGGAATTTCCGGTCACGGAAGCCATCGCGCCAAGGCTCGATGCTTTCGAGGCTTACCTTGATAACCAATTTTCTGCCGCTGCCGCGGCGAAGTAAGGAGACATGTTTGACATGCCAGTGACCATCGAAATTCCGACGGCTTTCCGCCGCTTTACGGACGGCACGCCAAAAATCGACTGTAGTGCGGCGACCATTGCCGAGGCGTTGAATGATTTGACCACGCGCTTTCCAGCGCTGTCGCGGCATGTTCGCGACGAGCAGGGACAAATTCGCCAATTCCTCAACGTTTATCTCAATGAAGAGGACATTCGCTTTCTGGGCGGCGAAGGCTGCTCGCTGAAAGAAGGCGACCGGGTATTGTTGGTTCCCTCCATCGCTGGAGGCTAGGCGCTTACGCTTTACCTCTGCTTGCGTCCTTTAATACGAGAGTGCTCGCAGCCAGTGCGCTGAGTGGCGCACCTAAACTAAATTCTTTCTCAACGAACAAGGAAGTGGAGACGCCATGGGCTACTACGCACTTTTCTACCGGGAAGTGGTGCCAGACTTTATCACCCAACGGGGTGCTTATCGCGAAGAGCACCTGGGTATGGCGCGAGAGGCACATTCCCGCGGTGAGTTGGTGCTGGCCGGGGCGCTGGCCGACCCGCCGGATGGAGCGTTGCTGGTTTTTCGCGGCACCGACGATACGGCGGCACAGGAATTTGTCCGCAAAGATCCTTATGTTCGGAACGGCCTCGTCAAACGATGGGAAATACGGCCGTGGACCGTTGTGGTAGGAAACCAATAGGAGTTTTCCTGGGATGATTGCTCGCCTGTGGTCCGCCCGAACTTCCAAGGATCAATCCACGCGTTATCTGGAACATTTTTGGCAGAGCGTCGTGCCGTCCCTCCAGACATTCCATGGGTACGTCTGCTCGAGCGTACTCGTCCGGACGCAGGGAGACTCGGTCGAGATTCTCGTTAGTACTGTCTGGCAGTCTCTTCAGGCTATCGATGCTTTTGCCGGATCCGATCGCGAAACGGCCGTTGTTGCGAGCGAGGCTGCGGCACTGTTGACCGACTATGACCGGCGAGTGCGGCACTACGAAGTCGCGCAAATGGATGGGCTCACTTTTCGCCAATCGTAATTGGTTCTAAACTCCGCCGGAAAAAGAGTCATATTCCCCCGGTCGCAGACTAGGGTTTGCCAGGAGCCGAATGGAAGGGGTCGGCCTCAGCCGGATTGAGGGCGTCTTCGGGGCTGGGGATATCGAGATTGACCACTACAGGTTCCTGGCCGCTCCGAACGATAACCGCTTCCACGGGTTCGTCGGTTCGGGCATTGAGCTCCTGGTGCGGTACGTACGGTGGAACGTAGACAAAATCGCCGGGGCCGGCTTCGTCGACGAATTCGAGATGATTGCCCCAGCGGAAACGGGCGCGTCCGCGAACCACGTAAATGACGGTTTCCAATTCACCGTGGTGGTGAGGACCGGTCTTGGCGTTAGGATGCACGATGACGGTTCCGGCCCATAGCTTTTGAGCTCCTACTTTGGCGCGGGAGATGGCTTCGGCGCGCGTCATGCCGGGAGTTTGAGGCGTATTGGTATCCAATTGGCCGGCGCGGACGATCCGCAACCCATGAATTTTCCAATCGAGATCCTGGGCAGGGACTGATTCGCTCATGACCGGCGCCTCCTGATTTGCATTTGTGCAACAGCATCTTCGCACGGGCAAAGCGCGTTTATCCACCGCAGCCGTTGGCGCCACAATTCGCCAGGAAGCTCCCAATGCCTGAAATGTGGATTTATCTCGTCCAGCGGGAAACATTTGAGGGGGAAACTTCGTTACTTAGTCCATAAGGTTCGGAGGTGTATCCATGCGCATTCCTTTCTTGCTGGCGATCGTGCTGGCGCTGTCTGCTTCCTCAGGAGCTGCTCAGACTAAGCTCGACGTCAGGGATATTGAGAATCATCCGTTTACCGCGGATTTCAACTCGGGCGGAAAGCTCAAGATGTATCTGCAGTCGGGGAGCTTTCACATTGTCGGTGGCACGGAGAACAAGATTACTGTGCGAGTTTCGGGGCGAAATGCTTACAACGCCGGCGACATGAGGGTGCAGTTGGATGGCTCGAAGGACTATGCGAGTTTGACGGTCAGCGACGGCCCAAAGAATGATCTTGAAGTGACCATAGAGGTGCCCAGGAAGACCGGGCTGTTTGTTCGCATGCCGGCTGGGAACCTGGAGCTTCACCATGTCACTGGGGATAAGGATGCGGAACTGCACGCGGGCGAGTTGATCATTGATGTGGGTGACGCGAGCGATTATTCACGTGTGGACGCGTCGGTTTACTCAGGAGGGCTGGAAGCGAGCCCGTTCGGCGAGTCGCACGGAGGTTTGTTTCGATCTTTTCACAAGGAAGGAAATGGAAGATATCACCTGCACGCGCATGTTGGGGCTGGTGATTTGACGTTGCAATAAGCACCGCTGACATCCTCATCACGATCGACCCACCGCAACATTTTGCGCCGGAAAGTGTTCCTATTTGTATGAGGATTAGGTTAGCCATCTACGGTGCCGCTTCGCTCTTTTTGCTGGCGTTTTATGCGCCGGCGAAAGCTGTCGCATCCCTCCTCAGCGGCCTGCGCGACCGATAGCGTAATTCCCCTTGTTTTTGTTGTGCGCCGACATCCCACAAAAATCTGACAAATCCTTCTGCTCCCAACCTGCGGTATTGCGATGCGCAACGACGTGGAGCAATCTTTCAGAGTAGACGCGGATACGTGTCGAATGTAGAGTGCGCTACACGAAGAGTGGATGTAGTTCGCGCCTTCTGGGAGCCACGAACAGACGATGCCTCTTGCTGCCAGCGGTTCTCGAACTGCGCCGCATACAGTTGCGCTTGCAAGGACTCTATCGCCTGTAGCCGCGCTGCTGGCGATATCAACGTTCATCAACTACATCGACCGTGGCAGTCTTTCGCTCGCTGTCCCTGTGCTTAAGACCGAACTTCAGCTTTCTCCCTGGCAACAGGGCATTTTGCTCTCGTCCTTTTTCTGGACTTACACGAGTTTTCAGGTTGTCTCCGGATGGCTGGTGGACCGTTTCAACGTGAATTGGGTCCTCGCGGGAGGATTTTTCATTTGGACCATCGCCACGGCTACGACTGGAGTGGTGCACGGTTTTCAGATGCTGCTGGTCATGCGGCTGATCCTGGGCGCGGGCGAATCGGTCGCTTTCCCTTCGTACAGCAAAATACTTGCAAAACATTTTCCGGAGGCATTGCGCGGGCGGGCCAACTCGTTCATCTCCGCGGGCATCGCCGGCGGGCCGGCATTTGGGATATTTTTCGGCGCGATGCTCATAGGGCGGTATGGCTGGCGGCCGTTTTTTATCGGACTGGGGCTGATTAGCCTGTTTTGGCTGCCGCCGTGGAAGATGTGGATGCCGAAAGGACCCGGGCTGGATGTGTCATCTACGGCGCGGGCGCCAAGCTTACTGGAAATTCTCAAGCAGCGGTCCGCATGGGGGACGTTCTTTGGTCTCTTTGCCTACAATTACCTTTCCTATTTTTTGCTGACGTGGTTGCCGAGCTATCTGGTGCATGAGCGGCATTTTTCGATGCAGAAAATGGGAGGGATTGGCGGCGGGGCTTATTTGATTCTGGCGATTTCGGCGTTGGTGAGCGGGTGGATTTCAGATTTTTGGATTGCGAGCGGCGGCACTCCGACCCGCGTGCGCAAGACTTTCACTGCGCTTGGACTGGCATTAGGCTCCATTTTCTGCTTCGCCGTAGTGGTCTTTGCGTTTGACGAACGGTTGGCCACGCTCTTTCTTTTTCTGACTTGTGCAGGCGCTGGATTGTGCACTTCGAATCTTTGGGCGATTACGCAGACGCTGGCAGGGCCCCAAGCGGCGGGCAAGTGGACGGGCCTGCAAAATTTCGTGGGAAATTTCGCAGGGATTGTGTCCCCGGCACTCACCGGATTTGTGGTCGAGCGAACCGGGCATTTCTTTTGGGCGTTTGCTGTTACCGCCGGAGTGCTATTGGGTGGGGCGGTATCCTGGGCGTTCGTTGTGGGATCTGTTGAACCGGTGCAATGGGAATCGCAACGCCTGGACGCAGCGGATACCGCCTCGGGCTGAATGTTCGAAATGCTGCGTTATGGCCTTTCCCATCTTCCGGTTTCGGCCGAGCGGAAAATTGCCTCGATGACAGCCATATTGCGTACGGCATCTTCTATCGACACTGGAACCTCTCCATCTCCGCGGATGGCTCGCGAAAAAACGTCTCCTTGAATCGTGTATTGATCGCATGTGGGGAAGGTTTCCGTGGTTATGCCGCCGCCGTGGATGTCGCGCCCGTCGTCGATGAAAATTCGGCAGGGACGATCGTTGGGCGCGTTGAATGGGATTTCGATTTCGATGCGCCCTTTGGTGCCGAGGAATTGCATGCGCTGGTAAGGGACGAGCTGCGTGCTGCACGTGAAAATGGATTGGCCTGAAGGAAAATCGAGCATGACGGAAGCGAGGCGATCGGTTTGGAACTCGGGGTCGCGTTCGACCAAGCCGATGGCCCGTGAAGGCTCTTCACCGAAGATGAAACGCGAAGTTGTGATGGGATAACAGCCGATGTCGTATATTCCTCCGCCGCCCCAGTCCAAAACGTTGCGAATATTCGCTGCATCGCGATTGAAATAGCTGAAAGCGCCGACGATCGCGCGCAAGTCCCCGATTCGGCCGGAACGGATCAGTTCCCGCGCGCGGAGCCATTGAGGGTGCGTTCGAACCATGAAGGCTTCGCCGATTTTCACGCCGGTGCGGTCGCGCGCGGCGAGGAGCGCCTTTGCTTCCGCGACATTCAGGCCGATCGGCTTCTCGCACAACACGTGCTTGCCGGCTTCCGCGGCTTTGATCGACCACGGCACGTGCAGGTGATTCGGCAGCGGGTTGTAGACGGCCTCGATTTCGGGATCGGCGAGGAGTTCTTCGTACGACCAATAGGCTTTGGGGATGCGCAGCTTGCGCGCGACGCTCTCGGCTTTCTGGCCGTCGCGGGAGGCGATGGCGACGATTTCGCTCCACTCGCCTTGCTGCATTCCGGGAAGAACTTTGCGGACTCCGATTGCCGCTGTGCTCAGGACGCCCCACTTCACTTTTTTGTTGGCCACCGCTTCCCTCCCCGGGTCTGGCTGCTCCGTTCTATCACGCATCGCGGTCTCGTCAAAATACGTGCGGCCAGCATGTATTTGTCTTAAGGCCGCTGATTGCGTATAAGAATTGCCATGTTTCCGGTCCTTCCGATCGCATACTTCGCTGCCGCAAGTTCCGCCTCCGTCGGCCAATGGCGCTGGGCTGTCTTCTCCGTCGCAATAGGGGCAATTCTTCTGACGATCGGCTTCCTAGCCGTGGGCATTTTCCTTTTTCGCAAGAAGACCACGGACCGGACTCTTCTTTACTTCGGCGTGTTCAGCATTCTTTACGCTGTCCGCATGTTCATGCGCGAGCAGCTGCTTTTCTCCGCTTTTGGATTTCCGTCCGCGGTTGCTGGCCACATCGACCGCACCATCACGGTCACTATTGCTTTACCGATCCAGTTTCTCTTCATGGAAATCGTGCAGCCTCGCTGGCGTCGGATCATCCTTTGGACTTTGGGTGTGCAAACGGTTTTCGCCTGCCTCGGGATTCTGTCTGATTTCCTGGGAGTTGCGCGCCGACAAGTCGATATTACCAACAGCCTTCTCCTCCTGGCCTCCTGGATTCTTCTCACCATCTTTCTGTTCTTTCTCAGGCCTCCAGGACGCCTCCCACATGAACTTCGTATAGTTGCCGCGGGGTTCGCAGTTCTGAGTCTTTTCGTTCTTCATGCCAATCTCGTCGGCCTTGCCGTGATTCCCGGGCGCAACGTCGAACCCATCGGCTTTCTCTTCTTTGTGTGTACCCTTGGCTATCTCGTTGCCCAGAGAATTTTTGCGAGGGAGGAGAGCCTGTTCGCCATTCAGAAGGAGCTCGAGATTGCCGAGCAGATCCAGGCATCGATTCTGCCGCGCGACGTGCCGCATCTCGCTGGTCTTGAGATTGCCGCGCATTATCGGCCAATGAGCGCTGTCGCCGGCGATTTCTATGATTTTCTTCTGCTCGAAGGCAATAAGCTTGGCATTCTCATCGCGGACGTCACCGGACACGGTGTTCCCGCTGCGCTCATCGCGTCCATGCTCAAGGTCGCTTTTGCAAGCCAGTCTGCACACGCAGATGATCCGGCACGCGTCCTGGCCGGACTGAATCAGGCGCTTTGCGGGAAATTCGAGGAGCACTTTGTAACCGCGGCCTATCTGTACGTTGATCTTGACGCGAAAATTATTCGCTACGCCGGAGCGGGTCATCCGCCACTTTTATGCCGCAACCGTGCGAAAGGCGATGGGCGCTCCATAGAGAAAAATGGTTTCTTCCTTGGGATGTTTCCCGAAGCGGAATACTCGTCGATCGAAATGCAGTTGCAACCAGGAGATCGGTACGTGCTTTACACCGACGGGCTGCCGGAATCCAAAAGCGCTTCGGGTGAAGAGTTCGGGATTGCTCGCTGCTCTCAATTTCTTGCGTCGCATAACCAGCTTCCGGCTGCCGAGCTTGCCGACGGCCTGCTCCGAGACATCACGAGTTGGACGGCTCGCCCTTCCGGGGCCATGCAGGAGGACGACATGACGCTCGTGATACTGGATTTTACTTGCTCTGCTTAAACCGATTCTCTCTAAAATCTCCTGTTCATCGCCCCGCCGGAAGGCTATTCTCTTGCGCGCAATGATCATCGGGCTTCAGCAATACGCGCGCACTTCGCGCCTGAGGGGCATATAAATGTCCATTTCGAGGGAGATCATTCACAAACTCGCGTTCGGTTTCATCGCCAGCGCCATCGCGACTTCGCCTCTCGCCGCTGTTCCAGCGCCAGCGGATGGGCCACAATTTTCCGTCTCGTTTTCCAAAAACCGCAGCGCGCAGCCGCTTGACGGGCGCGTCTTTGTTTTGCTCTCGACCGATCCATCGCAAGAACCGCGCATGCAGATCGATCTCTCCGTTAAGACACAGATTATCTTCGGCGTCGACGTGGATGGGCTCGCACCCGGCCAACCTGCCGTGGTTACGAACGATAACGCTGTTGGCTATCCGGTCCGCCATCTTCGTGATTTACCGCCGGGCGAATACTACGTCCAGGGTGTTTTACATCGCTACGAAACTTTCCATCGTTCCGATGGCCACACGGTCAAGCTCCCCATGGACCGCGGCGAAGGCCAGCATTGGAACATCGCTCCCGGAAACCTCTACAGCAAGCCTCAGAAAGTGACTTTAGGAACGGGCTCTGAGCCCATTTCGATTCTTCTCGATCAGGAAATCGCTCCGATCGAAGCTCCGAAAGACACCAAATACATCCGGCACATAAAAATCCAGTCGGACCTACTCACCAAATTCTGGGGCCGGCCCATGTACATCGGGGCGACGATTCTCGTTCCGGAAGGATTCGACGAACATCCGCAGGCACATTTTCCAGTGATGGTTTTCGAAGACCATTTTGTCCACGACTTCGATGGATTTCGCACCGAGGCCCCTGACCCCAATCTCAAGCCAGATTACAGCGAGCGCTTCCATATCCCCGGCTACAACCGGATTCAGCAGGAAGAGGCCTACAAGTTTTACAAGCAGTGGACTGTGCCAAATTTCCCGCGCTATCTAGTCGTGAAACTCCAGCACGCCAATCCCTACTACGACGATTCCTACGCGGTGAATTCGGCCAATCTCGGTCCCTATGGGGATGCGATCGAAACTGAACTAATTCCCGCAATTGAAAAGCAGTTCCGTGGGATCGGCCAGGGCTGGGCACGTTTCTTGTACGGCGGCTCGACAGGCGGATGGGAATCCATCGCCGTACAAATGTTTTATCCGGATCACTACAACGGTGCGTTCATCGCCTGTCCCGACCCTGTCGATTTTCGCGCCTATACGCACGTCAATATTTACGACGAGAAGAACGCTTTCTACCATGAAGGCCCGCACACGCGCGTCGGACAGCCCGGCATGCGCAATTATCTTGGCCAGACACTCGTCTCCATCGAGGCCATCAATCAATACGAACTGGCGCTTGGCTCACACGCTCGCTCGGGCGAACAGTTCGATATCTGGCAGGCGGTTTACTCCCCGGCCGGAGCGGACGGCTACCCGGCTCCTATCTTTAACAAAGAGACCGGCGAGATTGATCACGACGTCGCTGCCTATTGGAAGGAACACTACGATTTGGGCGAAATTCTCCGCCGCGATTGGGCGACGCTCGGTCCCAAGCTAAAAGGGAAATTGCACATCTATTGTGGCAGTGCCGACAACTATTTTCTTAACGACGCGGTTTATCTCGTGGAGGATTTTCTGAAATCGACGACGAGCCCGCCTTACGACGGCGAGGTGAAATACGGAGACCGCGCGGAGCATTGCTGGAACGGGGATCCCACTTTGCCCAACTATCTTTCGCGGCTGCACTACAACACACAGTATTTGCCGAAGATTCTGGACCGCATCGAAAAGACAGCTCCGGCGGGTGCGGATCTGAAAAGCTGGCGGTATTAATCGCGAGATTCGGCGAGGAAGCGACAGCACGCCGATTGTTGTGAGAAAGCAAAACGCACCTGGCGAGCGTCTAGAGAAAACTGAGTTGCCGACTCTCGAGCGCTAGTAACTTCTTCTTCAGCGGCACGCCGCCGCCAAATCCGGTTAAATCACCGTTACTACCAATCACGCGGTGGCACGGAATAATGATGGGAATGGGATTTGAACCGTTTGCCAAGCCGACGGCGCGCGCTGCGTCAGGACTGCCAATGCGTTTGGCCAACTGACCATAGCTCACGGTTTCCCCATACGGAATCTTCTGTAAATTGCGCCACACGAGAAGTTGGAACTCCGTGCCGTCGAGGACGAGAGGAAGGTCGAATTCTTGCAATTTTCCCTCGAAGTAGGCCTCTAGCTGGCGGATCACTTCCTTGAACGGCGCTTTGTCCTCATTCCAATCAGCTTGAGGAGACTTGGGCCGCCGGCCCGTTGCGAAGTGCACCAATCGCAGCCCATCCTTGCCCCCAGCGAGCATCAACGGCCCGATAGTGCTCTGCATCATGGTGTAGCACATTGCACCCATTCGAGATTCCTTGTAGTCCTTATCTGGCTGCGCCGCTCTGTTGGGTTGTAGCGGCATAGGGGCTCTCTGCGCGGTGTCTTTTCTCAAATTCCTCGCGTGTGCACATTGTGCGAATATCTGTGATGCGGTCGACGGCAAGTATTCCATCGAGATGATCTATCTCGTGCTGCAAAAGCTCGGACAGATTGCGCTCTTCGCTCGCCTGCACCTCGTGCCATCCCCCCCGCAAATCCTGATACCGCATGACAATCTCCCGATGCCGCTCCACCTGCACGAAATCGAGAGAAAACTCAGGCAAGCATCCCAGACCACGATTTTCTCTTCGCTGCGTTTAACGATTTCAGGATTTACGAACGGCCACGGCTCAGACCCTGGCAATTGCAAGAAAATTACACGCAGGCTGGAGCCAATTTGAGGCGCGGCAATCGCTCGTCCATATCCCGTCGCTTTCTTCCAGTAAGCTAACGTATCAGCAAGATCCTGGACGAGAGCGCGGGTTTCCGGGGCGTTGGGATCTTCCACGCGGCGCGCAATTCCCCGCAAGCCCGGATCGCCAAGTTGCAGCACGGTTCGAATCGCCACTGCCTGCCATACCTCCAGCCAAGAGGCGTCTATCATATCGCGATAGGCCGCAGCTTTGCTTGGCAGGGCTCACAATCGAGTGAGAATTACGTGTTGGGCTGGCCGTTGCAGCGACTCCAACTCTCCACGCGCACATTTAATTTACTTGAAAGCAAACGGCTCATAATGATAGAGTTCGCCCGTCTGGGGGAGTTCGGCGCCATTCCAGTGAGATGAGTTGCCGGACTTGGACACTACTCTAGGGGTTTTCATGAAGAAGCAGAATGGTTTCTCGCTTATCGAGTTGCTCATCGTTGTTGCCATAATCCTCATCATCTCGGCAATCGCCATCCCCAGCTACTTGCGATCGCGCATGCAGGCCAACGAAGCCTCCGCCGCCAGCTCTCTTCGCATGATCAACACCGCCGCCATCACCTATTCCTCAACGTATGTGGATGTAGGATATCCAGCCAGTCTGGCCAACATGGGCGGCGCGCCCCCATGCACTGCGAGTCCGACCTCAGCCTGCTTGCTGGATGACAGCATCGCCCTGGGAACGAAGAGCGGCTACGCACTGGCCTGGACGGGCGACGGAGCTACACCGTCGGTTGCTTACATAACTACGGCAACGCCTGTCGTCGTTGGCGGGTCGGGCCAACGGATGTTCTGCACCGATCAATCCGGGGTGATCCGGTACGACCCCTCTGGCGCGGGCTGCACGGACGCCAGCGCAGCGGTCCAATAGTGGTACGAAAGCAATACGCAATTAGCGGGGCTTATGGCTACCGAGCCGGAAGTTCTTAAAACCGCCGAAGTGATTCCCATCGAGCTGAAGCAGGAGCCGCGCTCGAAAGGGATCACTACTCCTCGCAAGAAAAAACCGAAAGAGCTTGCCGTTATTACGGAGTGCTGCACGGGCTGCGCGGGTTCCCCTGCTTGCGTGGAATACTGCCCCGTCGAGGATTGCATGTTCTGGGTTCCGGACGAGGATCACCCGCCCTTCGGGCGTATCCAGGTGGATTCCGTTTTGTGCATTGGGTGCAAGAAGTGCACCAGCAAAGGTCCCGATGGAGCATTCCTGGATGGATGCCCGTGGGATGCGATCGTGATGCTGGACATTGCCGAAGTGGAAAAAGTGGTTGGACTGATGACCTTCTAGCTTCGAACGCCCGTCGCCGCGTGGAGTTTACTTTTGGTGTGCCGCCCTCTCTTGAATCGCCTGCTCCGTGAGAACAGCCTGCTGTTTGACGCGATCGGGAATCTCCGGTATTTCACGTTGATAGATGCGAATTGCTGGCAAGTCCTCAGGTTGCCCCACCAAATAGAGAGCCCTGAGCGCTTCCCAGACTTGCTCCGCCCCGGGATCCACGCTAGCCAATTCCGCCCCTGAAACGACTTCCGCGCCTGTCGCCACCGCCAGCGTTCGAATGCGCCCGTTGATGGGTGAGCGAACTTCCGTTACCTGGTCCCCATTCTGCAATTTTGCGATTAGACCGCCTTGACGGACCGCTGTGCCGGGATGATCGGTATCGATCACCTTGCCGGAGGTCGGAGCCGTGATTCTAGCGGGTTGCAAGAGAGCAACGATCTGCAACCGGCCTGCAGCATCGCCAAACCGAACCAGCGACAACGCGGCATTCCCTCTCACCATCGGCGAGGGATCTTCAAGCATCTTCAGCAGCGCGTCGTGAAATCCCGCATGCGTGGTGTCCTGTCCCATGACCCAGGCGTCGGTGTTGCGCACTTCTTCGACGGGATAGGAGGAAAGGCGCTCCAAGTCCGGATACCATTGTGCGGCGGTTGCGTCATGCACGGTCAGGCGTTCGCCCAATTGCACTAGAGCGTGTTGGATATGCCTGGGGTGTTTTTGATCGTTGAGGTATTCGCTCAACTGCTTGTCCGAGAGATGCCTGCCGAACCAGGTGCTCCACCAAAATAGAAATGGCATCAGAACAATTAGCCAGGCCGTTGCGAAAAAGAGCATGCGGTTGCGCGTGGACATGCGATGCCGCGCACGGACCTGCTGCTCTGAAGAATCACTAACTGCCACGGTAATTGGGGGTTGGTTCACGTGGTCGACGGATAGTGAGGACGGAAGTTGGCTGGCCGCCATGGTATCCATTCACCCTAACCCGCCTTGGCCACAGGCGGTTCCTTCGGCGGGACAGTCTTACTCTTGTGCAGAAAAGCGAGCCATCCACGTTCATCCATCTCGAACAAAACATTCAGAAAGAAAACGCCGGACAGCGTGAGAAGAATGAGGCTCATGAAAAGCCCGTCGACGGAGGTGAGCGACCTCGTGATGACAATCCACGCAATCCCCGCGAGGGGAACAAGTGCGAGCAAAATGGAGAGCAAGAGAATCACGGGAAGCAAAACACCTCCTTGGATTTTTCGACACCGAGCGCGCCGTTCCGACTCCTATGCGCGCCCGCCATCTAGTTTGGAGCAGGCCTAAGTCTAAGGCTGAGCCTTAAAAGTGGCGTCAACGATCTTGCTGTCTTTTGCTGCCAGCGTGACCTTCTCGTCCTGCTCACCCAGCTTTTCCTGAACGAACGCAATCGTGTAGTCTCCGGGCGGCAGGCCGGTTATCTCAAATTTGCCGTCGGGCCCGCTGACCGCGTAGAACGGATTTTTCACGACGTTGACGAACATTCTCATCCAGGGATGCTGGTTGCACTTTACCGGCAGCAATAATTCTTCTCGTGCGAAGGTCTTTTCCAACGCCGCCGCCTGCGGGGCCTGCGATTCGTTCCATTCGCGGTTGTCCTTCGGCGTGGGATGTATGTTGTGCGTGGTCGGGTCGGCGTTGACGATCTTTATGGTCTGGCCGGCCATCACGCCGAGCACGTGGGGCTTGTACCTGCAGCCGCTTTGCGTGTGGGTCAGTGCGTCTTTGGGCACGTCAAAGGTGCGGCTGCCCAAGCCATCTTTCACATAAACAAAGACGTTGGCCACCTTGCCGTCGGCAACGACAACATTTTCCGCGGTGTTCGAACCGGCGCAATTCGGATCCTGGCTCATGTCGATTTTCGCGGCTTTGGGCGCAGGCCCGTCAAATTTCACCGTGCCGCTGATCGATGCCACCGTCGTGGGATCGATGGGTGTGGCGGCAGGGGCGGCCGCGGGCGCCGAGGCCGCGGGAGCCGCCGGCTGCTCCTCGGCTTCCTTCTTGCCGCATCCCGCCAGCAAAGCAATCCCTGGCAAGACGCAAATCGCTAACCATTTTTTGGTTTTCATATTGTGACCCCACCTCACTCGAAATTTAGAAACTCATACAAATCTTATCTACGCCCGTTTCCACCGCTCGCATTCGCCGCAGGAGCAGCGTCGCCGTTGGCAGCTCGCGCATGTCCCATCGACGCGCTGACTCGCCGCTGTTCCTCGGCCGTGAGCTGAAAGATGTAGTCTACCAGCAGTTTCGTTTGATCTTTGTCGTAGCCCTGGAACGATGGTGGCGTCGGACCAGAAAAAACCCAGTGATTATTTTCGCGTTTAAAAAGCCCGGAAGGCATCGCGGTGCCTGGACTGATCGCCTGCGGGTCGATAATCCAGCGCTCCACCCAATCCGGCTTCAAGCGGCCTTTGGCTTGGAGGAAGTTCGGCGCCGTAGCCGTGCGATCGTGCGCGGGGTCGCCAGTGGCGTGGCACTTCAGGCAAGGTGCAGCAGGACTGCTGAAAAGGCTGCGCGCCATATCCGTTTCTTTGGCTGTGAGCGTCGGCGCATGGTCCGGAATATACGGGAAAGGCTGGCGAGCGAGGGCCTGGAAGAACCGCACCAGCTTTCCCAGTTCGTTTTCCGAAAAGGAAAATGTTGGCATACGAACCTGGAGATAGGACCGTACGCCGTTGCGATTCATGTCCGTATCGTTCAACGCAGGATTAGTCAAAAAGTGAAGCAGCCATTCCGGCTCGACGCGCGCGCCCTCCGTCAACAGCTTGGGCGGCAGCTGCTCTTGCGCATCCTGATAGCGCACCATGGTCATGAGCGATGATTTCTGCCCGGGGATGAACTGGTGGCAGCCCATGCAGTTGTATTTCTTGACCACCCACCAGCCTTCCTGAATATCGCGCCGATAGTCCAGCGGGCGGTACTGGTAGCTGGCTGGCAGCGCACTTTCTTCGCTGCCCATCAGGAATGTCGTGAGCGACTGAACTTGTTCTTTCGTCAAGTGCAGATTCGGCATGCGGAGTTGTTCCAGCTCGGGCTTGATCTTTCCCTTGTCCCAAATATTCGGTTCTGCCAATTTGTGTTCGAAGAAGCCTTTATGGTCGTACCACGGACCTTTCGCCGGCCCCTCCGGCAAGCGCGCTAAATCATCGGTATCGACGATCGGTTCACCGCTACCGCGTTGTGCGACTTCGGTCAGCAAAGCGAAATCGAGTCTTTCGATCGGCTTGCTGCCTTCAAAAGTTAGTTCCGTTCCAATACGGCCTTCGTCTTCCATGCCGGAAATTTCGTGGCAACCGGCGCAGCCATAATGCCGAATCCACTTTTTGCCTTCTTCTTTCAGATTCGGATCATCCATGTACGCTGCGTCAGGATAAGCGGAGGCTTCCTGCTTCTTTAGCGTAATAAGGTAGCTGGCAACATCTTCAGCGTCTTGGGGAGAAAGCCGGAGGCTCGGCATCACTGTCATATTCTGAACTTGCAGCTCGTGTCCATCGTTCGGGCATCGGCTATGCTCCAAATCGAAAACGTACGGCAAACCTTTCTTGGCGTAGTCTTCGGGGCCGATATCTTTCTTTTCGTACATGCAGTAAGGACGCGTACGTTCACGCGCATTGTGCACCCACCGAACGAGATAGTCGTAGTTGTCCTTCTCGCCGACGCGCGTGAGATTCGCGGCAAACGAGGCGCCTTCCATCTGATCGCCTTCGCGGATGGAGTGGCAGGCGAGGCAGCCGCGTGTTTCGAACAGCTCTTTTCCGTGCGCTGCACTGCCCGGCTTGTGTTTGGGCAGCGGATCGGTCAGCGCGGATTGCCACAAGTACGCGGATATGGCCTTGATCTGTTCATCGGTCAAACGGAAATTCGGCATTTTGGTCGTGGCGCGGAAGTCGCTCGGTTTCTTTAGCCAGACTGGAATCCAATTCTTGTTCAGCTTCAGGCGCACGTCCTTGAGATTTGGGCCAACCTTCTTCATGTCCTGGAGCAGGCTCTTCGTGGTGCGGTCAAGCTGGACCAGCCGCAGATCAAGTTTGCTGTTAGTCACTTTCAGCGCGACCGCCTGATCGTTCAAATGATTGGCTTCGTCGTTGCTCGCGGCGGCGTCGGCTTGCTTCATCAAATAGGCCGATTGCTTCAGATTTTCCGTTTTCTCCTGGTCCAACTGCTTGATCTGCTGCGCGACTGAAAGTAAATCCTCCGGCTCTTTGTCGTAACCTTCGTAGCGATGGCAGCCGACGCAACCGCGCTGGCGATAAAGGTCTTTGCCCTCGCTGAGCGTCCAGCCGACATCGTTCGTCACCAGCACCATGTCCGCGGCATGGCAGGTCTGGCAGCCTGCTTCTACATTTCCTCTTGGGAATAGCGGCCAGAGCCAATGCTCGTAAGTGCCATGCGCTTTCTCGATGCTTGTCGTGGCGCGGCCATTGCCTTGGTGGCAAGGAGAGCAGCCAAACTTCTCCGGGTCATGTGTCTTCAGGAGTTCCGGCTCGTGATGGGTAGTGAACGCGCGCGCGTATTGGTCCGGTTTTTTACCTTTCGCCGACATTGAAGCCACTGTCAACTTCACCGGTTCGCGAATGCCCATGTGGCAGGACTCGCAACGATCCACGATATTGGCTTCCGGCACGTTGATCTGCTGAATTTTGGGACTTGCCGCTTCGGTCTTGTCCAACAATCCGGTGATTTGCGACGGCGTCAAGCTGACCATGTGATCGGAAACGTAAGCATCCACCTTTGCTTTCTGCTCGTTGACCGGTTTGATCAATTCTCCAAGCTCCGCGCTTAGTGCCGTGCGCTCGTTTCTCAATTCGTTGTAAGTCTCTTCAAGATGCGGGTAGTCGTACGCTTTGCTGCTGCCATCGGGGTAATTGACGGTCGTCACTTGTTGCTCATATTTCGCGAGGTCGCTTTGTTTGCTCTGCTTCGAAGATGCGCTGGTCTCCGTCTCGATGGCGTATGTCGAAGCACTCACGTAAGCGCGCCGATCCGTAAACGTATTCTGCACCGCAAGAATTTGCGCTCCAAGATCCCGCAGTTTATCGTTGATTTCTTTTATGCGCGGCGCAGCATCCTTTCTTGCACTCTCATAGGATTGGGTCAGCGCAAGATACTCAGGGCTGCTCTCGACTTCATTCTGCGAACTATCGGATTGCGAATGGGCGTTCTTCAAGAACGCCGAGTAGCGCGTTTTCCATTCATTCTGAAAAGCTTTCCACGGCCGCTGGCCAAAATCCTCGTCCCACAAAGCCCAAAATAAAGTAGCCGTCAAAACCAGCACGGCCACCAAATAGTGCGGCGCCAGCGACCTGCTGACTATCGGATCGTCTTCGGGAATGGGCTTTTCAGGCACCATTTCCTCCTAAACGTTGAACCACGGCGTGATCCACACATATTTAATGTGAAACGCCAGCCGCAACAGCATCTTGATGGGCAATCCAATCATGGTGATGAAGAAAACCATCAGAATGGAGTACTGCAGCAGACTCATTCGCTTGTAATTCTTCGGGTTGTACCGCCGGAAAAGCGCATGCACTATCAGCCCGCCGACAACAAAAAATCCGCCGACCACCGCCGCGCCAAATATTCCCTTCGCCCAATTCGAGGTAATCCCAAACAGATCAGGCAAGTCACGGTTCACTTCATAGATGAGGCGGTTGTGATCCCAAGTCTGTCCCGGCCAGAACCACTGCCATCCGGGTCCTCGAATAAACGTGCCGATAGTAATCATCGAGACCCATAAGATGATGAACCCAAAGAGAAATGTGCCAATCGCAAATTTGCGCTGCTTCCAGGTGTAATAGCCCGCGCCTAGCGGGTTCGTATCTATATAGGGAATCACCATGAGGCCAAAGATGATGAGCGTGGGCATCACCACCCCTGCAATCCACGGATCGAAATAGACCAACATTTCCTGTAAGCCGAGGAAATACCACGGTGCCTTCGCGGGATTCATCGTCAGATTCGGATTCGCCGGCTCTTCCAAAGGCGCATTCAACGTAATCGACCAAATCATCAAAATAATCGTGACGATGATGGCCGCGAGAAACTCCACGCGCAGGAGAAACGGCCAGACGTGCACTTCCTTAGACCATCCCGGCTTGAACGGCCAGGCCTTGCGATGATGTGTCTTCGCTAGCGCGGGGTCGGCTTCCAGCTGCTCAATCAGCGTGTCATTCGCTTTGGCCTGCTTCCACGCAAGATAAATATAGAAAGCGAGCAGCGGAATCATGGCCACAATTGGCACGTTGTCGGGCGCAGAGATAATTTCCCAGATTTGTCTCCAATCCATGGCTATTTCCGCGCCTCCTTAACCTCAGAGTCAAGGATGACCTGCGCCGGACCCGAAATCCCCCCATCCTTGCGTACTCGCCAGAAATGGAGAACCATGAAAATTGAGGCAATGATGGGAATACCGATGCAATGCCAAATGTAGGAGCGCAGGAGCGCATTCGCATCCACGATGGAACCGCCGAGCAACCCAAAGCGCACGTCGTTGTACGGCGTCATATTGAGATAGTTGCTGAAGGGCCCTTCGTGGCCAAGGAGCGGCGTCGCCCGCGCCATGTTGGTTCCCACAGTCACGGCCCAGAAGCCCAGCTGATCATCCGGCAACAAATATCCGGTGAACGAAAGCAATAGCGTCAGCACCAGTAGAATGACGCCGACATTCCAGTTGAACTCGCGCGGCTTCTTGTAAGAACCCGTAAGAAACACGCGGAACATGTGCAACTCGACGGCAATGACCATAAGGTGAGCGGCCCAGCGGTGCATGTTGCGCAAGATTCTGCCGAAAGGAACGTCGTGCTCGAGGTAAAGCACATCGCGGAAAGCCTGGACCTTGCTGGGGTGGTAGTAAAACATCAGCAGAGTACCGGTGAAGGTGAGAACCAGAAACAAATAAAACGTAATGCCGCCCATCCCCCACGTATAGCTGTAGCGCACGGAATCGCGATTGATTTTCGCCGGATGCAAGTGCAGAAATACGTTGGAGAGCACACCGAGGGCCCGATTACGTGGCGTGTCGTCATGCTTATGCCGGAAAATCGAAGTGTAGACTTGCGTCTTGGTGGGACTCTTTAGTGTTTCCAGCGATTCCTTTGCCTTCGCCGGAAGATCTGTTTTTAAGGATTCCAGATCTTCCTTCACGCCAGTCTTGATGGCATCGACCAGACCCGTGGCTTTCCCATTTTTTCCGTTCGAGTTTGTGTCATCCGGCATTTCTTTTACTCCCCTTACCCACCCCGCTCGAACCGTGTTCTTCCTTTTCGTTTCCTGTCTGCGTCATCGCTTCGTCGCGCCGTTTTATCTACACATTCAAATACGACCCCGGATCACTGAAGTGGCTCGGCTGTCCCTTGGGCCACTCAAAAAGCTGCGAAACGTCCACAATAATCTGTCCATCCGGCGCCAACTCAACGCGCGCCCGATCCATCGGACGCGGCGCCGGACCTTCAAAGTTGATCCCTTCGCTGTCGTAACCGCTGCCATGGCACGGACACTTGAATTTGTTCTCGCTCGCCTTCCAATCAGGCGTGCAACCCAAATGTGTACATCGCGCGTAAATGACGAACATGCGGTCTGGCGTGCGGTCCACCCAGATGCGGTACTTCTGCTGCCATTTCGTATCGACACCGAGAGCGTAATCGGAGGGATAACCTATTTTGAAAACAGTGGGAGGTTCAAAAAGTGTGCGAGGAAGAAAAAAACGAAGAAACGCGATAAACCAGGCCCCGAGAAATCCGGCAACTGCGCACCAAACCAAACTTCGCCGGCGCTGGTTGATTCCGCCAGCCGTTGGCCCGACCGTCGGCAAACCAGCAGCGGGAGCAGCTTTCGAGGTACCGACAGCTGGCGTGCCCACAAACTTTGCAGCTTCGCCTCCGCCAGATGCGGCAGTCTTCGCTGCATCCGGTTTCGGATTGGCCGTATTTGATTCCGGGGCCGCCATGCCATACCTCCTGAAACCCTGTGGTCGAATTATGCGGCGGCCGCGAACAAGGCCGTCGCTTCCCTCCCCTGAACGTGAGCCCGTGCGCCTTGCGCAGCTTCACAATGGCGCAACAATCTTTTTTCGCTCTTAGCTCTAAATTTATTTTTTATGGGACGTATTACTCTGCACGCGGAGCAGCTAGCCGCGTTCAAGCGCGTTGGCGCTCGCAGCGGAAACCCGAAATCAGCTATTGAGACACACAAGGAAGGCGTGGCCTGTGGAAGCGTCCTTGGCCCGCCGAATTTGAAGAGCGTAGCAGCGATACATCGTGAGGCCCCTACCATTCCACTGGACCCCCCAATAAACGGGCCGGATGTTACTCAAATTAAAAAATTTCGTCAACAGAAGTCTAAACTTTTCTGCAATGGCACTTTTCTGTGGCGCTTGCGAAGAACGGAAAAATTCTCCAATTCCTCCTCAGCAGGTCCAATCACTAAAATCGGAGACTCATAAGAACTCACTTGCGCTTGCAAAGACCTGTGGTAGACTCGCCCCGTTTTCGGGCTTCGCGATCCAGATTCCGAAGGTTGTCGGCCGAATCGTTTTGTAACGGCGAATTATTCAACGGGGAGGTCAGGGTACATGGGCCTAGTTTTTCTCGTTGTCATCTGGCTGATCACCTTCATCAGCGCATACTTCTTTGTTGCAAAGACGTGGTGGTTGCCCGTAGGTGCATCCGCTGCGGCCGCGGGCATCGATCATCATTTCGCATCCACTTACATCCTCATGGGCATTGTGTTCGTGGCCTCGCAGCTCGCCCTCGGCTATTTTGCGTGGCAATATCGCGCTCGTAGCGGCAGCACTCGACAAGCGCTCTATTCCCACGGCAACAACACATTGGAAATCACTTGGACTATCCTGACGTTGATTTTGTTCGTGGGACTGAATTTCATGAGCAGGTCGATCTGGGCTTCCGAGCGATTTCGTCCCGCAGTTTCCGATGCCGTGCAAGTCGAAGTGACAGGCATGCAGTTCGCCTGGTATTTTCGGTATCCCGGACCGGACGGCAAATTCGGCGCAACTAAGCCCGAATTGCAGGATCCTTCCTCGGGCGGTGAAGGCGCGATCGGCCTCGATACCACCGATCCTGCTTCGAAAGACGACGTCGTCGCCGGCACGATGTACGTCCCTGTGAACCGCGAAATTGACGTGATTCTCCGCGCCGAAGATGTGATCCACAGCTTTTTTATACCCGCCATGCGTTTCAAGCAGGACGCCGTGCCCGGTCTCGCCATCCACATGCACTTCACGCCCATCGCGACTGGCGATTACGAAATCGCGTGCTCGCAGCTTTGCGGGCTCGGTCATTACAAGATGCACGGCATCCTGAGAGTGGTCAGCCAGGAAGAGTTCGACAAGTGGATCGCGGCGCGCGAAGCGGAGAAGCAATAATATGGCTACCGGCGAATTCGCTGCCCACGCTGTACATGCTCACGCGGCTCCCACTAGTTGGATACGCAAATATGTTTTCAGCCTCGATCATAAAGTCATAGGCATTCAGTACTTTTTTCTCGCGCTGACGGCCGTCTTCGTCGGCATGTTTCTCTCACTGTTGATGCGCATCCACTTGATCTGGCCCGCGGCCGTGCTGCCGCTGATCGGCGAGATCAAGCCTGAGACCTATCTGACCCTGTTGACCATGCACGGCACCATCATGGTGTTCTTCGTTCTTACCACGGCTCCTCAGGGCGGCTTCGGCAACTATTTTCTGCCCATCCAAATCGGCGCGCCGGACATGGCATTCCCCGTTCTCAACATGCTTTCCTTCTGGGTGACTGCGCTCGCTTTTATCGTGATGATCTCTGCTTTCTTCGTGGTGGGAGGCGCTCCGCTTCATGGCTGGACGGGCTATCCTCCGCTAAGCGCTCTCCCCTCGGCGGGACCAGGCGAGGCTCTGGGCGCGGATTTATGGGTCATCAGCATCGCGCTTTTCTGCCTCGGCGCGTTGATGAGCGCGCTCAACTTCATCACCACCACTCTGGATATGCGTGCCAAGGGCATGACGCTGATGCGTATGCCCCTCACCTGCTGGGCGTGGTTTATCACGGCAATTCTCGGCCTGCTCGCGTTTGGAGTGCTCTTGTCCGCCGGCATTCTCCTGCTGCTTGACCGCAACGCAGGTACAAGCTTCTTTGTTCCTCTCGTTACCATCAATGGCCAGCTCACGGGACACAAAGGCGGTTCGCCCCTCTTGTGGCAACACTTGTTCTGGTTCTTCGGCCATCCCGAGGTCTACATCGCCATTTTGCCGGCCATGGGTTTGTGCTCGCAGCTGCTCTCCGTTTTTTCGCGCAAGCCCATTTTTGGTTACAAAGCGATGGTCTACGCCATGCTCTCCATCGGCTTCCTCGGCTTCATGGTTTGGGGCCATCACATGTTCATGAGTGGCATGAGCCCATACACGGCCTTCGCGTTTTCTGTGATGACCATGGCGATCGGAGTTCCCTCCGCCATCAAAACGTTTAACTGGCTCGGCACCATTTGGAAAGGACGTATTCGTTTCACATCCCCCATGTTGTTCGCCTTGGGATTTGTTTCGCTCTTCATCTCAGGCGGAATCAGCGGACCATTTCTCGCTCAGCCCGTGCTCGACATTCAATTGCACGATACATATTTCGTTGTCGGCCACTTTCATCTCATCATGGGCGTGGCTTCCATCTTCGGCATCTTTGCCGCCACCTACTATTGGTTCCCCAAGATGTTCGGCCGCATGATGAACGAAAGTATGGCGCGCTGGCATTTCTTCATCACCTTGATCGGCACCTACGCTATCTTCATGCCCATGCATTATCTCGGCATGGCGGCTCATCTCCGGCGCTATTCCCAACTCACCGAGTTGAAATACCTGCATGATTTGGTTCCGTTGCAGGAATTCATGACCTACGCTGCATTCGTTACCATCGCCGGCCAGTTCATCTTCTTGTTCAATCTATTCTGGAGTATGAAATTCGGCGAGAAAGCTAGCGACAATCCCTGGGAAGCCACAACCCTCGAGTGGACCACCGCGACTCCGCCTCCCCACGATAATTTCGGCGGGCACATTCCCGTGGTCTACAACGGACCGTACGAATACAGCGTGCCCGGCGCCCCTCGTGACTTCATAATGCAAACCGATCCGGCAATCGCGAAGGCCCACTAGGCAACCGATGGCGTCCATCACCACAACGGCCTCGACTGACACGGCACGAGCGCTTATCGCGGGTAATGAGCTTCCAACACCCGCTTCGCTCGATTTCGCCGCGAGGCTGCGCCGCGCCCGTCTCGGAATCCTGGTTGCTCTCGTTGCGGTCGTGATGATCTTCGTTTCGTACTCCAGCGCTTACGTTGTGCGCCAAGGACTTCCCACGCTCGATCCCCGGACGGGAAATCTGGTTCGCGACTGGCTGCCTCTTCAACTACCCAATTTTCTGTTGATCAATACTCTCGTGTTGCTGATCAGCACTCTCACCATGGAATTGGCGCGCCGCCAGGCAGTCCGCGTAGCCGTTGCGGCTGCAAAAGAATCCCAACTCTCGACACGCACCGAAACAGACAGAATGCCCTGGCTAGGTCTGACCACCGTCCTCGGCCTCAGTTTCTTGGCGGGACAATGGCTTGTGTGGCGAGAGCTAGCTGCCCGTGGCTTTTATGTCGACACCAGCCCCAGCAGTTCCTTTTTTTATCTTCTGACCGGCATGCATGGCATCCACCTGCTCGGCGGCATACTCGCATTGATGGCCGCAGGCGCTGCTTCTCTTTTGCGCAAGTCCGCTGGGTCTTCCGCCGTTGTGGTGGATGCGACTGCCTGGTACTGGCATTTCATGACTTTTTTGTGGGTCTATATCCTGTGTCTGCTGGAATTCGCTCGCTAGTCTGACGTCAAGACCGGCCCGTCGTCGGCCGTATGTCACAAGGAGGCCAAGCGCATGTCTGAAGCGACGCTACCGCACGAGATCCCATCCGTTTACGAGCCGTCGCTCTTTGGAACCTACTCGAAGAAAATCGGCATGTGGCTGTTCCTCATGTCAGACTCGCTGACATTCGGCGCTCTACTTTACGCCTACAGCTACGGCCGCATCTCCACACCCAACTGGCCAACTCCTTTTCACTCGGAGAGCATCGTCAACGCCACCATCATGACCGCGTTCCTGCTCACGAGTTCGCTCACCATGGTCCTGGCGGTGCGCGCTTCCGCGGAAGGCAACGCCAAGGCGCAGCGACTTTGGTTGCTGGCCACTATGGCCTGCGGCATGGGTTTCGTTCTTTTGCATGGGCGCGAGTGGAGCAAACTCATCGCCGAAGGTTTGACGCTTCCGGTCTTCCCCAAGCCGCCCGGAAGTGAGGCGGCGTCCGAGTTTGTAAACGTATCGAAAACCGTTCCGCAGTTTGCCGCCACGTTTTTCGGCTTAACCGGAATGCACATGCTGCACGTGACGCTCGGGGTCGTCTATCTCGGCATCGTAGCCTTGCGCAAGTACTTCATCCCGATTCTGCTAGTCTTCTGGCTGGCCGCTTGGCTGGGCACGCCGGCCTACAGCCCGTTCCATTACGGCGCGCACGTCTTGCTGCTCGCCGCGATAGTTTGCTCGATCATTTTATGGCTCAAACCTAAGGTTTACGATTCGTCCGATGTGGAGGTCGCTGGCCTCTATTGGCACTTCGTCGACCTCGTATGGATGTTCATTTTCCCGCTGGTTTATTTAATGTCCGCCAAGATTCTCTAGGAGCTGCGAAGCCATGGAACCTGATCAAATCGCGATCGCGTTGCGGGTTGCCGAAGAACAGCGCCACCACGGCAAAGGGCAATTCTTCTGGGTCTGGGGCGCACTTCTCGTTATGACCGCGATCGAGGTTTACCTCACCTATCAAAACATGCAGCCGGTGCGCATGCTGACGATCCTGATGGGCCTGTCGCTCGTCAAAGCCGCCCTCATCATCGGCTATTTCATGCACATGAAGTTTGAAGTCTCGCGGATGAAGTGGCTCACGATGGCTTCCCTGGTGGTATGCTTGGCTCTGATGATGATCTTCTTCCCCGACGCTTTCCGCATTCTTGCGCTGGGACCGAAATGAAACGTAGCCTGTTTATTTTCGTTGCAGCATCGCTGCTGTCTATTGCTCCGGCGTTCGGCCAATCCTGCTCCATGTGCTACAGCACCGCTAAGGCAACTTCCGCCGCTGGCCAACGCGCCATCAGCCGAGGCGTACTCGTTCTCCTCATTCCGCCTCTCGGATTCATGACGCTCGGTCTTGGTCTGGCGTTCCGTTATGGAAAGAAACGCGACATCGAACAAAATTAGTAGTTTCGCTGCGGGCAATTCCCTGTTCTAAATCGGGCCGCCGGCTCGAGCTTGTTCCAAACCCGAACTTCAGGTCGGGCGCGGTGCAGAATCTCTCACAACGTCGACTCTTCCTGTTTTCTCTAACTCGACAGCCCCTTCCGTTTCAATATCTTACGCGGTGGCCAGAGTTCCCAAACAGACGAATCCTTGGGCAGCTTCGTGCAATAGCTCTTGGGAAGGTTCAGCGGCCAACGTGGATCCTCGCACTCGGCTACGAGAACATTAGGCCACAGGTGAAGGTGTGGATTTCTTTCGGTGATTATTGGAACAACATAAACCAAGAATTCTCGACCATTCGGAAGGCACGAATTCGAAGAATATCCGTGCGAATTTTCGGCGGATCGAAAGGCGGGAATGGTGGCTGTGGACAGCCGCGGCAATCATCACGCTACTGCTCACCATGGGATTGGCTTCCTTTCTCCTCCCCAATGCCCACCTTCATCAGGATTTATACACTGGGACCGTCCTACCTCAGGCCATCCGAGGTCTTGTGGGCCTGGTGTTCCTCTTCGATCTTTACACCATCTATCAGTATCTGCTGATTCACAGAATCCGCCGTCAGTTGGTCGATCGGGAGGAGTTGTTTCACCTCATCAGCGAGAACGCCGCCGACATGATCGCGGTCGTGGATATGGAAGGACGGAGGATTTTCAACAGCGTTTCTTACCAGAAAGTCCTGGGATATTCGCCCGCGGAATTGCAAGCCTCCTCTGGCTTCGAGCAGATTCATCCTGATGATCGAGAACGCGTGAAGAATGCCGCTGCGGAAGCGCGGCGCACCGGCGTCGGGAAAACTCTGGAATACCGCCTTCGCCATAAGAACGGCTCATGGCTGGTCCTCGAATCAACCTCCAGCGTCATCCAGAATGCCGACGGACAGCCGGAGAAACTGATCATTGTGAACCGTGACGTCACTGCGCGAAAAAAAGCAGATGAGTCCCTGCGGCGGCTTGAAACCGGTTTTCGGTCTGTTGTCGAAGACGCGCCTTATGGAATTTATCGCGCAAGTACCGCGGGCCGGTTTTTGCAGGTTAATCCGGCTCTTAAGAAGATGCTTGGCTATGAGCCGACGGAGGAACTGCTCGACAAAGATCTGCCAGCCGAAATATTCCGGCATCCCGAAGAATATCAGCGCTTAACTGAACTTCTCACTCGCACGGAAGAGATCAAGGATCTCGAAATGGAATGGAAACGGAAGGATTCCACGCCCATCACCGTCCGCTGTTCCGGTCGCCGCGTTAACGATGAAAACGGAGGCTTGGCCTATTTTGAAGCGTTTGCCGAGGACGTGACGGAAAAACGAATCCTCGAGCGGCAACTGCGCATGGCACAAAAGATGGAAGCAATTGGAAGGCTCTCGGGCGGCATCGCGCACGATTTCAACAATCTGCTAGGCGTCATCATCGGCTACAGCAGAGTATTGAAGCGGGAGTTGGGCGCCGACAATCCTCTGGCGGAGCACGCCCTCGAAATCGAAAAAGCAGGACAACGCGCCGCCTCATTAACAAAACAATTGCTCGCCTTCAGCCGCCAGCAAGTCTTGTCACCAGCCATTCTGAACCTAAACACGCTCGCCTCGGATATGGAAAAAATGCTTCCCCAGCTCTTGGGCGAGGACATCGAAGTATCCCTCCAGCTAGATCCAAACCTCGGCAACGTGAAAGCCGACCAGAGCCAGCTCGAGCAAGTCATTATGAACCTCGCTGTCAACGCCCGGGACGCCATGCCCGCGGGGGGCAAGCTCAAGATTGAAACCTCAAACGCCGAGCTGGACCAGAACTACGTCCGAAGCCACCCAGGCTCCAAACTCGGTAGCTTCGTGCTTCTGGCAGTTACGGACACAGGTACCGGCATGGATGCCGCCACTCTCACGCATATTTTTGAGCCCTTCTTCACCACCAAAGAGTTGGGAAAGGGCACAGGGCTCGGACTCGCCACCGTTTACGGCATCGTCAAGCAAAGCAACGGATATATAGGCCTCGAAAGCGCCGTCGGCAAGGGCACATCCTTCCAGATCTACCTCCCTCGGCATGCCGGTCAGCCGGTTGTCGACGAACTCAAAACCGATTCGCCGGACAATTTGCGGGGTTCCGAAACCATTCTCCTCGTGGAAGATTCCGAACCCTTGAGAAAACTCGCAAAGTCCTGCCTGGAATCCAGAGGCTTCCGCGTCTTGTCCGCGGAGAGCGGCGAAGACGCTCTGCAAGTGGCCGCGCGCTTCGGAGAAGCCTTTGATCTTCTGCTGACCGATGTCGTCATGCCGGGCATGAACGGCCGCATCTTGGCGGAAAACTTATTGCTGCGCCAGCCGCGCATGAAGGTGCTCTACATGTCCGGCTACACCGACAGCTTCATCGCCGGCCACGGCGTTTTGGACCCCGAAATCCATCTCTTGCACAAACCGTTCATCGAAGAGGTTCTTATCCGCAAGGTTCGCGATGTAATCGACGGCGACAAAACTCCAGCTCTCGCTCCAGACACATTGACCGAATTGGTTGGAACTAACACCCGGCCGGGCAGATAGGAGATTTTTCTCGATGGATAAGCTGTTGGTCGTGGACGATGACGAGGCCATTCGGCGCCTGATACGTCTTGAGCTGAGCGACATTTTTGAAGTCATTGATACCGGCGTGCCTCAAGAAGGCCTGGCTCTCGCCCTCGAACACAAGCCTCACGCCATCTTGTTGGATCTTCGCATGCCCAACTATTCCGGCTACGAACTCCTTCAAACTTTTACGGCTTTCAGCCACACTCAAAAAATTCCAGTCATTATCGTCAGCGGTGAAGCTGGGGGACAAACCAAAGACCACTGCAAGCAACTTGGCGCCTGCGCCTATTTCGAAAAGCCCATTGATTTCGACGCCCTCCGCGCTTGCCTCACCCAGCTCACCAAGGTCCGCCGCTTCATACCTCGCTCGGAAGTCCGTGTCCGTTTGCGTGTTCCTCTTATGCTGCGGGGTACGGACAAGTTCGGAAAGAAAACCGAACAGGAGACGGCCACCGAGGATGTCAGTCTCAGCGGCTTCCTGTGCTCCTGCACGGCCGAGATGCCTGTCGATTCCATTGTGGAGGTATATCTCACGGCTTCCGGAACCACATATGTTGGCAAGGCAAGAGTTGTTCATTCGGATACAAAGGCAGCCCCTCTTCGACACTTCGGTTTCCGTTTCATCGAGAAAACTGGGCCCTGGGTACTTAGTTAGGGTTCGAGGTGGACGAACTCCGTGGCCATCCCTGACAACCTGCTTCCCCCAATCAACGAAAACACCGTGGGTCCCATGGCATCGGACAGCCGACCCATTCTGCGCGTTCTCGCCGTCGACGACGAACGCGCCGCCTGCAAACTCCTCGCCATCATGCTGCGCCCGCCTGCGTACTTGTGCACCACCGCTGACGGCGGCGAAGAAGCTCTCTTAGCCTTACAGCACGAGCGCTTTGACGCCGTCATTTCCGATCTTCAAATGCCCGGCATTGGCGGCCTCGAGCTTCTTACCCACGTTCGTAGCTGCCATCCTCACATGGCATTCCTGGTCACTACAGGCGTTGATGACGTGGAGGTGGGTGTGCAGGCCATGCGTGCCGGCGCCGACGATTATCTCGTCAAGCCTCTTCTGGAGAGTGCCGTTATCGCCAGCCTCGAGAGCGCCCTCCACAAGCGGCACCTCGAGCAGCAAGTCGAAGACTACCGCCAGCACCTCGAAGAAATGGTTACGGACCGCACCGTACAACTGCGCGACGCTCTCCAGCAGCTCGAGCGAAGTTATGAAGACACCTTGCAAGCGCTGGGCGCGGCCATCGACCTCCGCGACAACGACACGGGCGGCCACTCCCAGCGCGTCTGCCGCTATGCGCTGGAGATTGCCCGCGCTATGGGCTGGTCCGAAGAGCAATTGGGAAGTCTGTCAAAAGGCGCCCATCTACACGACATCGGTAAACTAGGAATTCCAGACGGCATTCTGCTCAAACCGGGAGCTCTCACCGCGGAGGAGCGAACACTCATGCAACGCCACGTTCAGATCGGCTATGACCTGGTCAAAGATATTGCCTTTCTTGCGGACGCGGCTGAAATTGTTCTCACTCATCACGAGCGCCACGATGGCGGCGGCTATCCCCGCGGCCTCAAAGGCGACGAAATTCTTCCAAGCGCTAGAATCTTTGCGGTAGCGGACTCTTTCGACGCCATCACCTCTGACAGACCCTATCGCCGGGCCTCATCCTTCGAGGCCGGGCTACAGATCATCCGCGAATCTTCGGGTACTCAATTTGACCCTCAAGTAGTAAGCGCCTTTCTAAACATCCCCGAAGACACATGGCCTTCCATCGCAAAAGATCAGCGCCAACTCGCTTCTCCACACAAATGATCAGCGTTCGAGAATGTCTTTGTAGGCGTTGATCGCAACCTTTTTTGGCTGCCGGTCCAAGGTAAAGTCTATCTTCCGCGTCATGTCCCCGACCACCTCGGCCTGGCCGATGCGGATCATGCCATTCCCAAAATCCGCGAATAGGGGAACAAACATCGCGAATTGCCCGCCTACTTCGCTCTGCGTGATTTCCGCGTGTACCTTGAACTTCCCGGCTTCGCCCGGCTGTAACTCGTATTTAAAGCTGTACCGCGGCACTTCGGTCCCGTACACCCACTCGTTAAAGAACCAATCGAGCCGTCCGTTATGTAAAAGGTCCATTTGCTTGGTCATGTGCTTTTCGACGATGGCTTTGAACGATTCCGTCGAGGCTGGCGTGCTGTGGTGACTCTCGACGAAGTCGTGCATCATGTCGATGAACGGTTTCTCGCGGCTATCGCCACTAGCCGAATCGTCGTACATCAGCGACCGCAGCATCAGCAGCACGTACGCGCCCTTGGAGTAGGTGACGCCCTGATACGCCTGTTCGGATTTCGGAGAGATCAGCCGCAAGCCCAGCCATAAGGGGCCAGCGTCGTTCGGCGAAACTCCATAGTTGTTTTTATCGAGAATGCGCGTGCGCTGCCGTTCCCAGAATTCCAGATAGTCTTTCCGCCATTTTTCTCCCACGGCTTGCTGCAGAAACAATCCGGCGGAGAACTCTGCAAAACCTTCCGATAGCCACAGATCGTGGTACGAAGCCCAGCCGACGGCGTGTCCGAACCACTGGTGGGCAACTTCGTGTGGCGTCACTTCCTGTACGAAGCCATTAAATTTCGCGTCGATGTGCCCGAACATCATCCATCGTTGCGTCGAGTCGATATACGCGGAAATCGGAAGGTAAACCAGGTTCGGCCAGGATTGGCCAAAGTTGAAATTGGGCTGCTCGGTGATGTAAATGTTTTCGTACGGGCCTTTGCCGAAAAATAATGTGCACACCTGCATTTGAGCGCGCGTCTGGTCCAGAGCATACTTGGTCATCGCGGTGGGCGACATCGAGTTCAGAAACGCGCTGTCGCCAAACCGTTTCAGGCTGTCGGGGAGCTCCGTCAAATAATATCCGGAGATTTGGTAGTGCGTGATGTCGTCGGGATAATCGATCTTCTTGTACTGGCCGTAGTTGAAGCCCGCGGTGGCTACCGGCGCGGGCGTCACCCAATGCGAAACGGCAAAGCCAGCTTCCGTGCTTTGATTGACCAGTTTTCCAACACTGATGACCATGTTCGAGTGAGGAACCTTGAACGTTAGATCGTAGAGCGCTTTCTCGCCGAATCCATTCAGATTCGGATACCAGGATTCCCGCGCGCTGACGTAGTAGCTTCCGCTGCCCGCGTCTCTCAAAACTTTGTCGCCGGCGTACTCGACACTCACCGAATGTTCCTGCCCCATCGGCGGAGCTTCATCGAGAATGGCGTAGAAAGAACCGTCTTCCTTTCGATTTTCCTGGATAAAATGCAGATCGTGGCCGTTCTGGTCGGAAACGCGCGTAACGCGCAGGTTCGGCAGCAGACCGAACTTCAGCACTCGCTCGCCGGCGATAAGCGGTTCAAATGTAATCGTCGCGCGGCTGAAAAGGTGATCGTTCTTTGCGATTACGGTTTCAATGCTATACCGCTTTGTGGCAAAGAGACGCCGGTCCTCGAGAGAGCTCGCCCTCTGCGCCTTCAGTTCTGATCCCAGGTGCTGCGAATACCAAATCCCGTCGTCCATGCCGCTGCCGCCGCAATTGATGAGCGCCACCTCTTCGGGAGACTCCATTTGGGAAAGCGCGCCCACTCGCGTCCGGATAAAGAAACGCAGATCTTTGTGCTGCGCGCCGTGCATGTAGGCGTTGATGAACGGCGGATGTCCCGGATTGTAGATCGCCGCGAGCAGGTCGGCGTCCACATTGTCTATCGTTTCTCCCTCCAGGATCGCCTGCGTGAAACCTTCGGGAATTTCGTGGCGTTTGCGAACCTTTTCTTTCCAGCGCTGGAAGGCGGCTGCCGCTTCCGGCGGCGTTTGTGTCTTTGGGCCCAACGCGGCAGAAAATCGAGAATATTCTCTCGGCGTGAATCGGAAGACGACTTCGCTGAAGTCCTCCTCGGCGGTTGGAGCGCCGATTCGGCGAAGCAACTCGCGTGTATCTGGCTCAATGACGGGTTTTAAAGTGAAATGTCCCTGGCCAACGAAGATTGCTCCCGTCACGAACTTGTCCACTAGACCCACTACAGTCAAAGTCCCGGATTTCAACTCAAATGTCCCGACATCCAGACGCAGCGTGAAGTTCTCGCAATGGTAGCTGTCTCCCAAACCCACATCCCGCAGCTGGCGGTAAACGGAGTCCGAATTCGCGAAAGCCATGTTTTTCTCAGTTACGTTTACGCTGGTCTGCTGCGCGGTGATCGTCAGTGTAAGCGGTAGGTCCGCGGAACCCTTCACGTCCACCGTGCTGACCAGGTTGTCGAATCCATCCTTTGCGACCACGACAGAATATTTACCCGAAGGCAGGTTAGGCGCGGTGAACTTCCCCGATTCATCGGTGGTAAGTACGATCGGCTTGGACAGGATACCACCCGTAATCTCCACGCGTGCTCCAGCAACCACTCCCCCCGACGGGTCCTTAACGGTCCCGGAAATCGTGTCCGCGCGAAGATTTGTGGCAAGCGCAAGTAAGTTCAACGCAAGAATCGCGGCATAAACTAGGCCAAGTCTCGCAAACCGCCGGAGCGATCTCGCAACGAAAGATAGGCTCGCTCTGCGGTCCGTCGGGCACGCGGTGTCAGTTTGGCTCATGGTTTCCTTGGGGGATCTGTCGTCACCGCGAACTCTACTACATAAACGTTCGCCACTTCACCAGAGAACGTAATAGCTAATCGGCTTAGTACTCCCGGAGGAATTGACGCGGCTTATTTGGCGGAAGAGTGTGCGAGTCGGAGCAGGAAGTAAATCTATAAGTCCTGTATTTCGGCGGCGTTGCAACCCACATCTCGGCAAACTGGAACAAACGGAACACTATAGGTTTGGGAAACCGGGAGTAAACAAACAAGTACGAATTGGCGACAATTTGGCGTTTTTCCAGATTCTTAGATGGATTCCAATTGGAGCAGGGGAGAGGGCTTCGACCGTGCGCGGCAATCCGCCTATATTAAACGCCCGCGTGGACTCCCTTTTCTAAGGACCGAACCCCATAGGGGAGACTTGTGGGACGGTCAAAGGCCGAGATGAGCACCCCTCAGCTCGGCCTCCTATGAAAGGTTTCCTCAATTCGCTCTTATCTTATTGCTTAGGCGATTTTGCTTTTCGCTGGAGCAAGAAGGAGTCAAAGCATGAACATCAAAACAAAGGTGAAGGCTGGGAAGTTGGCAGGAAACCATAACACCAGCGTTCGCTAGTTTAGAGGCTCGCAGTCGGGTCCGACCCCTTGCTGCGGACCGTTAGTCTTCATCAAGTCCAACCAACTGTCGAAAATCCCGCTCTGCTTCCACAGGACTTTGATATTTTCCTTCCTCGTAGCTCTTCTTAATAATGTCCAGAATCCGTTCGATGGCGCGACGGCTCGCAGGGTCTTTGCCTACTTTGAGTTGGCTGGCCAAGCGGTCAAGGAATTCTGTGCTCACCATTGGATTGTAGCTGCTACTCCACTGCAGGGGACTAGGGCGAAGACTTGATTTTCGCGTGCAAGTAGCGCCTGTAAGTATGAACAATCTTCCAGTGCTAGTACGCACTAATGCGGCGGGGTTATCCGCTGGGCATTTGGCAAGTCTCTATTCCTCATAGTCTTCGAAAGAGTCGCTCTGTTGGCAGGGTAGTTGCGCTTCATTGGTAACTGGGAGTGGGAAACCTTCGTGGAAGACACCTGACCCGCCAACTCGGGGGCGCTGGGTTCTCATTCCCGGCCCGCTTTCTTCAAAAGGGCCACCTGACTTTCGAGGAGGATGCCATGGATTCAAAACAGGCCAGTCCGCCGCGAACAAATGACCCTGCATCAGAAAGCGACTTGGAGAACCGCGCAAAGAGCTTGAGCAAACTTTTGAGAAGGCTAGATGTGGATGGCTGCGCGTCGGATTCGCCGCAGCCTCACGCTCTTGGCCCAGTGAATGAGCTTAAAGTGAAAATCGAATCAACGTACAACATGCTTCGAGTCGCAAAGCTTCTTAGTGAACCTGCGCGTCAGAGTCTGCTTTCAAAGGTCCGCGAATCGCTAGAAGACTTTGAACGAGTCATTGCGACCAACTTTGACGTTGAAATGACTTCGCGTCACCAGACTTAATCCTGCCCTCGACCTCGCTGTTGGGATGCCATGCCCAAATCATCATTTGAGGGCGCTCTTATGGTGAGGGGTATGGCTGGGGCCGGGTACTAGAGATTAATCTTTCTCAACCCGGCCTCTTTGGTTTCTTAGAGTGCGGGCTTTCTCCTATTTTTTTAGCCCGCCGAGTGCCCTACCGCCTTACATTTTTGGGAAGGGCGGATCCGCTCTTCCTACTTGCCATTGACTATGTATTGAGACGTCGTTCTAAGCCTGAATTACGGACTCTCGTTCCAGACTCTGGCGGAAGCGTGTGGGAGTCGAGCCCACCATTCGACCCGCGAAGGACCGCATCGCCTGCACACTCGGACCCGATCTCGGCGCGATGAGGTGAACCGTCATGAGCTATCCGTGCCGCCTGGTCCGGACGAGGCTCTCCCCGGTTTCAGCCCTTTGTTTTGTTTGCTAATTTTCTTTCGATTGCTCACTCGGGCGTTGATGCGGGCTCAATCCATCCTGCGTTCCAAAAACCCGGGAAGTTCCTCGTCGCGAGTTGCTTATTGCCGTCACCGATGGCGCGGGAGACGCTTCTCAAGATCCTGCATTGGCCGCAGATACTGGAGGCCAAGTTCTGGGTGTGCGCTCAGGGCCTTCCTGGCACTATCGGCCAATGCGATGGCCCGTGCGGATTCGCCGAGGTCGAGGTAGCACTCGGCCAGCGCAATTTGCCCAACGGCTAAACCCGGGCTGATCGGTTCCACTATGGCCGCCCGCAATTCGACGGACCGTTGCAAAAGGGGGAGCGCCTCGGAAGCATGCCCCAGCTTCAAATCCGCGCGACCCTGGATCAGCGCTGCACGAGCTTCGAGCGGCTTGACGTATTCCCGTACGGAGCTGGCGGCAACCTGCTGGATCACTTGTGCAGCG
>Ga0210383_10000511_pt1 | contig 35722 bp, 27 predicted proteins | sample IncBWC14OmetaG_FD_160072 | JGI IMG/M metagenome (GOLD analysis project Ga0210383, IMG submission 160072) | Forest soil microbial communities from Barre Woods Harvard Forest LTER site, Petersham, Massachusetts, United States - Inc-BW-C-14-O ... | reverse complement strand
CTCCAGCCGGGCTCATTTCAAAAATGACGCCGTTGTTGTAATTGCCGCCGCCTTCGGTCGTGCCATAGAAATTGCCGTCGCTGGCCTGCATCAACGGGGCATATGGCTCACCGCCATGGGTTCCGTCGAAGCTATGCAGGAGAGTTATAGCGCCCGCAGGAGTGATCTTGAAGATCGCACCCAAATTAGGATTACTCACCCCTGTCAGGACTAGAGTCGTGCCATAGAAGTTTCCATCGTTTCCCAGTACGAGGGGCGCAAGGGGCTGGCAGCCGTGGGTTCCGTCGAAGTTATAAAGAGTCTTGAACGTTCCTCCGGCAGTAACGCGGTAGACAGTGCCGCAGTCTGCCGAACCTCCAACTTCGGTAGTTCCGTAGTAAGCGCCATCCGTGCCCTCGACCGGTGCACCCCATGGGGCCGAGCCATCGCTGCCGTCGAATGCGTGCAGAACTGTGAGCTTCCCGCTAGAGCTGATTTTGAAGACAGTTCCGTAGTTCGAGGGGCCGTTTATATACGTAGTGCCGTAGAAGTTTCCGTCGGTGCCGAGCGTGAGTCCGCTGGAAGGGAATGCGCCTGTTACTCCATCAAAGTTGTAAAGTACGCTCACCTGTCCCGCAGGAGTGACCTTAAAAACCGTGCCGGCATTGTCAGTGCCTCCGTCGTGGGAAGTGCCGTAGAGGTTTCCATCCCGGCCCTGAACAATGAATCCAGGATAGTTGGCATGCGCCGGGTCGCCAGCGTGGGTTCCGAAGTTGTAAAGGAGGGTGACTTGTGCCCCGGCACTTGAACCAAGTGTAGCGAAGCAAGCCAGCGCTAGGATGGTCCAGATCCACGGTTCTTTGGCGATACTCGATGCGATTTCCTTCAGGGCTTCTCTCACGGATGGTAGTAGGTCCAGTTCCCGACTTTTCATAGTCACTCCCCGTAATGCATCGTCGTTCGTGTTCCCAGAAACGCTGCCACTTTCGACCATGTTCGGGTTTCGGTCAAGGAATTCTCCCTAGACCCTGCATGACTTCGTAAAACCAGTGGCCATATGGGGTTACGAGGTTTCATGAACTCACTTTTTCCGATAGAATGATGGCCCCCGCAGGAAGCTGCCAATGGAGACCCCTCAACCCAGGCTCGGCTCGATGCGTGCTGGCTTGTTCGAGATTGACCTGGACGCGGGCGAGCTGTCCAAAAGTGGCCGAAAAGTAGGGTTGCAGGAACAGCCGTTTCGGGTTCTGAAGTTGTTGCTCCAGCGCCAGGGAGAACTGGTAACGCGCCAGGAGCTCCAGACTCAACTCTGGCCTGCCGATACCTACGTGGGCTTTGACGAAGGCCTGAACACAGCCATCCGCAAGCTGCGAACGGCTTTCGGAGATTCTGCCGACAGCCCCCGCTTCATCGAGACAGTTCCGCGCCGCGGATATCGGTTTATAGCTCCCGTGACCCGAGTGGCACCGCCAGCCGCTGTCGAGGATACGCAGATACCAATCGTCCGGCCCGAGTCACGCGGATTCACCGTACGGACACTCGCTGCCTTGGCTCTCCTGCTGATGGTGCTTTCGCTGAGCGCCATTCCGAGAATAAGGAGGTTTGCCTGGGGATTGGTTTCGCCCCCAACGCAGGCGCCGCTGTCAACGACGATTCGTTCCCTGGCAGTTCTGCCTCTTGAAAATCTCTCCAACGAACCGGCCCAGGAGTACTTCGCCGATGGCATGACCGATCAGTTGATCACGGACCTCGGACAGATCAAGGCCCTGCGCGTAATTTCCCGTACTTCGATCATGCAATACAAGGGCGTGCACAAACCGATCGCCCAGATTGCGCGGGAGTTGAATGTAGACGCTGTGGTCGAAGGCACTGTAATGAAGTCCGGAAACCAGGTCCGAATCACTGCACAGTTGATTCAGGCGCCGCTCGATCGGCATCTTTGGGCCAAGAGCTACGACGGTGACCTGCACGACATTCTCAGTCTGCAGAAGGATGTTGCCGGCGCAGTCGCCCAGGAAATTCAGGTTGCGCTTACTCCCGAGGAACGAGCTCTGCTGAAATCCGCACGTCCGGTCAATCCCGAGGCCTACGAAGACTACATGCAAGGCCGGTATTTCTGGAACAAACGTGACGGGGCTGCCATGGAGAGAGCGATCGAGTACTTCCAAAAGGCCACCAGCATCGATCCAAATTACGCTCCGGCCTATGCTGGCTTGGCTCAAACTTATGTTCTCCTCGCCGGCAACACGGGTCCGAAAGATGAGTTCGTGGCGGCGGGAAAGAAGGCGGCCAAGCAGGCGCTGCTCCTCGATCCCAACCTTTCCGAAGCCCACACTGCGCTAGCGCTGCTATTTGGTCGCGAGTACGACTTCGCCGAAGAAGAAAAAGAGTTCAAGCTCGCGGTTGCACTGGATCCGAACTACGCCACCGCGCACCACTGGTACGGTGAGGGCTATTTGGCGCCGATGGGACACTTCGAGGAGGCCAATAGCGAGATGCAGCTGGCCCTGGCCCTGGACCCACGCTCGCGGATCATCGCTACCGATTGGGGCGCAACCATGGTCTTTGAGCGCCGCTACGACGAGGCTTACCAGCAGCTGTGCAAAGTGATCGCCATGGATTCTGGGTTCTCCGAGGCCTATCTGTGGCGCGGCAAAGTGCTTTTGCTGCAAGGTAAATATCGAGAAGGCATCGCAGATCTGGAAACCGCGCATCACATCAATCCCGCCAGCCAAACCATTGTGCCCACTCTGGCCTATGCCTATGGATTGTCTGGCGATCGCGCTAAAGCAAATGCCCAACTGCACAGCTTGCTTGCCGAGTCACGCCATAGGTATGTGAGCCCTTGGGCAATCGGTTCTGTCTACCTCGGACTTGGCGATAAGCCACACGCCCTCGACTGGTTCGAAAAAGCCGTACGCGAACGTTCTGCCGATATGCAGGCCGCGCGAGTTACACCCGAATTCGATTCGTTGCGCAGCGAGCCAAGATTTAAGGCGCTCCTGTCAGCGATGGAGTTGCCGAACTGACGGCGGAGCGCATCGGGTTTTGATCTCACGAAACAGAAGAGAGAGCGGGACGTATCCTGCTCTCACCATGGCACGTTTCCATCACTTCCCGATATCGGATACTGGCGGTGAGCACCAACTATTGCGGCCCCATAAACCGGGCCACACGCTCGCCTTGGGGTTTCGGCAGCGCACCTCAAGGAGCTTGTCTTTGGCTCTGGATTCAAAATTGCTAGCATGGTATCGGGCGCGCCGCCTTGATGGTTCCGATTCTGAGGGGCATAGAGCGTCTAAGGCCGAAGGCGGGGACGGGTCGCCAGCAGGTGGGGTAAGATTCATCGAATTCGGAGTACCTATCGCCAATGTTGCCTTTTCTAATCATTCTTGCGCTGTCCATCGGGTTAATTGCTGCGTTGGGTGCCTGGCGGCGAGATCGAAAACTCCTCGCCGAATTTCATGAGCGCTCGCAGGATCCGGTTGTTAACGGAACATCTGGCCTTGAAAAAGCGAATGAAGATCTAAAAGCGTCGCAATCAGATTTGCAAAGACGATGGCTGTATCTAGCGGAGGCTCAGAGGCTGAGCCATTCGGGGACTTTCGGATGGAAGGTTCGGACTGGCGAACTTGTTTGGTCTGACGAGACCTACAGAATCCTAGGCTTCGCGCGAGAAACGAATCCCACACTCGATCTTGCATTCGACCGAGTTCACCCCGAGGACCGCGACCGCCTGCAACAGCTTCGGGATCGTGCCACTAAGAGCGGCATGGATTTGGATGTCGAGCATCGCATTCTCTTGCCTGACCGGGTCATCAAACACGTTCATGTAGTTGCACATGCCGGAAGAGACAATTCCGGCAACCTCGAATATGCCGGCGTAGTAACGGACATTACCGAACGCAAACGAGCCGATGACGAACGCGAGGCACTGTCCCGCAGCCTTCAAGAAAGCAAAGCGAGACTTGAAGAAGCTCAAAGTGTCGCCCATGTCGGCTATTGGGATTGGGATCTTGAGACGGGCGAGATCATCTGGTCCGACGAGACCTATCGAATATTCGGGTTCAAACCGCAAGAACGCCCTATGGATATTGAAACGGTTAGCGGGTTAGTCCACCCCGATGACCGCGAGGCACTCTACGGCACAGTAGACGAGGAGGTTGCTGTGGGCGTACATCCGGTTCACCAACATCGGATTGTCCGTCCAAGTGGAGAAGTGCGTACCGTTCAGTCCATTACCTCGAAGCTCTGGAAGACGACGGAGGTGGGACCGGAGGATGGGATTTCCAGAGAGCACAACAGACTTTTCGGCACCGTTCAAGACATAACGGAATTGAAACAGGCGGAAGAAGCGAGTCACGCCTTGTCTCGTGATCTGCGGGAGAGCAAGGATTGGCTCGAAGAAGCCCAGCGTGTTGCTCACCTGGGCTACTGGGTATGGGATCTAGAGACGAATCAGGTGATTTGGTCTGAGGAGACCTATCGCATTTTTGGGCTGGTTCCGAAGGGCGGGTCCTTTGACGTTGCGCTTGTACGCGAAATGACCCATCCCGATGACCGGGAAGCTGTATTTGCGACGGCTAAAAAGGCGATAGATACTGAGACCCGCGCCGACTGTGAGCATCGCCTTTTGCGTCCCGATGGCGGAATGCGGGTAGTTCACAGCTTGGGCGATGTGAGAAAAAATTCTCAGGGCCGAATTCAAATGTTCGGTACGACCCAGGACATCACCGACCGGAATCGTGCAGAGGAAGATCGCCAGGCGCTGTCAAACGCTTTACAGCAAAGTAATGCGAGGCTTGAACAAGCTCAGAGATTGGCCCACATCGGGCACTACGAGTGGGATCTCATCAAGAATCGCGTTACGTATTCTGAAGAGCTTTGCCGTATCTGGGGAATACCACCGGTGAAAGACTCTTTTGATATGAGTGCGATTTTTGAAAGAATTCATCCGGAGGATAGGGAAAAGGTCTCCCGCGAGGCTGCCGAAGCCATTAGCAACGGGACTCATGCCAAGTCGGAACATCGAATTGTGCTTCCCAGCGGTGAAGTGCGCGTCATCCTGGGCCTCGGAACCATAAAGAGAGACGCATCGGGGAAAGCGTATGAGATGTTCGGGACCGGTCAGGACATCACCGAGCGGAAACTAGCAGAACAGGCTCTGCGCCAAAGCCAGTTTTATCTGAGCGAGGGGGAACGCCTTGCCCACATCGGGAGTTGGGCTTCGACAGATTTGGGCATTCGTTGGTCAGAAGATTTGAATATCTACTGGTCTGACGAGGTCTACAAGATTTTCGGGTTCGATCCCAAAAATGGCTCCCCGAGTCTTCAGCAGTTCTTGAGTGCAGTTCACCCCCAGGACCAAGCCTCGTTGACAGCAACAATGAAGAAGCTGCATGAGGAACACTGCGGCTGCGATGTCACGAACCGGATAGTTCGTCCCGACGGCGAGATTCGATACGTCAGGTGCGTCGGTATTCCAGTCGTAGAAGATGGAGTGTTTAAGGGATACCGCGGCACCACGATGGACGTCACAGAGCAGGAGCTGCTGACGCAGGAATTGCGGCGGGAACAGGCATACCTCGCGGAAGCGCAACGGCTGACTCACACCGGTAGTTGGGCAGCCAATTTCGTCACAGGGCAGAATTTTCATTTATCGGACGAAACAGTTCGGATACATGGCTTCGATCCTAGTGAGAAAGCTATTCCATTCGAACGCTTTTTCAACACCGTTCATACAGAGGACCAAGCAGCTGTCAGAGCGGCGCTGGAGAATGCTACTAGCACAGGAACGGATTACGACATTGAATATCGGATTTGCCGTGCCGACGATGGCGAGATCAGATTCTTTCGTTCCTTAGGACATCACCATTCCTCCGGACAAATGGCTGACTATGTCGGCACCACGATGGACATAACGGAACAAAAGCATGCCGAGCAGGAGCGAGAAAGATTGCGCCAGTTAGAGGCCGATCTGGCGCACATCAACCGTGTGAACATGATGGGAGAGCTGGCCGCCGCGCTGGCGCACGAAGTCAAGCAGCCTATCGCCGCGGCGGCGGCCAATGCGGGGGCCTGTCTAGGATTTCTCAATGGGGAACATCCCGATATCTTAGAGGCCCGTGAAGCTGCTTCTGGCACAATCGGATGTGCGAGGCGTGCGGCGGAAATCATCGACCATGTCCGCTCGCTGTTCAAGAAGAGTTTCCCACAGCGTGAAGCGGTTGATGTAAACGAACTCATTCGAGAAATTTCTCTTCTATTGAAGAATGACATCAGGCGCAACCCTGTGGCGGTCCGTCTCGACCTCGCAGAAAACCTTCCAGAAATCGCGGGAGATCGAGTGCAATTGGAACAAGTGTTGATGAACCTTATGCTGAATGCCATTGAGGCCATGCCCGATGCCAAGGGAGATCTGACGATAACCTCGCAATCCACCGATGATGGGCACCTGTCAATTTCTGTGAGGGATACTGGAGTCGGCATCCCAGCTGACAAAATTAACCAGATTTTCGATACCTTCTTTACCACCAAACCCCAAGGGACCGGCATGGGTCTGGCAATCAGCCGTTCTATTGTCGAATCACATGGGGGGCGCCTGTGGGCGACTTCCAACTCTGGACGTGGTTCTACCTTCCAGTTCACATTGCCGCACAAGGGGTAGGTAGAAACATGACTACTTCATCTGCGCCAATTGTCTTCATCGTGGACGACGAAGAGGACATGCGCCTTGCGATGCAGCGAATTCTGAAGACGGTCAACTTGCGAGCAGAATTGTTCGCCACAGCACAGGATTTTCTGCAGAGGCATATTCCAGATGTTCCGAGTTGCCTGGTGTTGGATGTGCGCCTTCCTGGCATGGGTGGACTAGAGGTCCAGCAGAAGCTGATTGAATCGGGGATCAATATCCCCATCATTTTCATCACTGCGCACGGGGACATTCCCATGACCGTAAAGGCCATGAAATCGGGCGCCTTTGAGTTCCTGACGAAACCATTCCGTCATCAAGAGTTTCTGGACGCGATTCAGCAGGCATTGCAGCGCGACCAACTATCGCGCCGGCAGCGGAACGCGATGGCCGAATTGCAGGAAAGGTACAAAGGCCTGACTGCGCGCGAGCGTAAAGTGATGGACCTGGTAGTTTCTGGTATGCAGACAAAGCAGATCGCCTCGGAGCTCGGGACGAGCGAAATTACCGCCGCCGTCCACCGGGGACGGGTAATGCATAAGATGCAGGCGGGTTCTCCCGCTGAATTGGGCAGCATGGCGGAAAGACTGAAACCTTCCGCAAACAGATAGTGCTTGTACCTCCACGGCAGCACCAGCTCCAGGCACGGAATTCTGCTCCTCGCGGCTATACGTATCCCCATATATAACCGGACTATATGAATTCATAATTGCTTTTTTTTAAGGTGGAGATAGATTCGTGTCAGATATGAGCAGCGTCAAGAGAACGAACTTGGTTGCCGTCGTCGACGACGACGACTTGCTCCGGGATGCACTAAGGCGCCTGCTCAAATCCTCCGGGTTGGGGGCAATCTCATTCGAATCGGCGGAGGATTTACTGAACTCCGGCCGACTTTCGGAGATTGCTTGCCTGATCGCCGACGTTCGCATGCCCGGCATGTCCGGTCTTGATCTGCAAGCGAGGCTTAAAACTGAGCGATGCGCAATCCCGATCATTTTCATTACGGCCCATGGCGACGCCAAGATGCGGATTCAAGCAATGCGCGACGGGGCAGTGGAGTTTTTGACTAAGCCTTTCGACAACGCAGTCCTAATAGAGATGGTCCGATCCGCGCTGGAGGATTAGCTCGCGAAGGCTTTGGGAGTCGAACGAATGAAAGTGGTTGATCAAGACCGTCGGGCCCGCCGATTTGAGCAGATCATTGGCAGCAGCTCGGCCTTAAGAGTCGTCTTGGAGCAAGTGGAGCGCGTTGCGACGGCGGATACCACCGTGCTCGTTCACGGGGAAACAGGAACTGGCAAGGAACTCATCGCTCACGCGATCCACAAAGCCAGCTCCCGTAGCGGCCAACCTCTGATTAAACTGAATTGCGCTGCAATTCCTTTTGACTTGCTCGAAAGTGAGCTGTTCGGCCATGAGCGCGGGGCTTTCACGGGCGCCATCGCACAAAAGATTGGACGCTTTGAATTGGCCGATAAAGGGACGCTATTCCTTGATGAGGTCGGAGATATACCACTCGCCTTACAGCCCAAGCTCCTGCGCGTTCTACAGGAGCAGGAATTTGAACGCTTAGGGAGCGGCCGCACTCATTGTGTTGATGTACGGCTCGTCGCAGCAACTCACCGCGACCTTGAGCTGATGGTGAAGCGTGACCAGTTTCGCAGCGATCTGTACTATCGTCTGAATGTATTTCCGATTACGGTGCCCCCACTTCGCGATCGAGTCGACGACATCGGTCCCCTGGTGGAACATTACGTGGAGGTTTTTTCCCGTCGAGTTGGGAAGAACATAGAAAACATCCCAGACGAATTCATTAGCGCATTCAAGTCATATTCGTGGCCAGGGAACATTCGGGAGCTGCAGAACATGATCGAACGTGCGGTGGTGCTTTCCGATGAAGGTGTGCTTCCGAATCTTCTACGGCCAACTCGGGTCGCATCCGCTATCGGCTTTCCCGTGAGCACAACCCTTTGCGACTCCGAGCGCGCCATGATTATGGGAGCTTTAGAAAGCTCGGGATGGGTGGTCGGCGGGCCTTACGGTGCAGCCGCAAAATTGGGATTGAAGCGTACTACGCTTGTGGCACGGATGAAAAAGCACGGGATCTTCCGCCCGGTCGAAGAAAGTATTCGCGGCCAATCCCTCACCAGTAATGTGTCCAGCAATCGAATCTGTTAGGGCCGTCCGCAGAGCAATCGGCTACCCGTGGACACCGTTGCGAGTTGCGTTTAGCCCCCGAAAACTACCCCAGTACCACATCGATAGCGCCCACCCTCCATTCATCTCGATCTCTGATCGACCGTTGATCAAGTGCAGATCCGTTTGCGGATGCAAATGCGCAGTGTCTGCCTACTCAGGGATACGTTTCACTGCGAGTGCCGCTGACGTAGAGCATCAAGTGTCAGGATTTTGCCACTGTTGAGAGTTGGTCTCGCCTCGCACCCATATGTTGGTCGCTTCTGTGGGCCCACAGTAATTTTTCCGCTCGAATGGTATGGCAGAAGAATTGCGAAACTACAGTGCAAGGAAGCTTGAGGAACGATTGACCGTGGCGAACAAAATCATCGGCGACTCAACGAAGTTGCTGGAAGGGCGCGTCTCCAGAGTTTCTCTACGCGGCCCTTTCCCGCTGGATTCTTTCGTCGTTCTTATTCTCCTGCTTTCGGCTTTGTCATTGGGAACAGCCTGCGGAAGAACGAGCGCCGCGCCCTCAATTCCGAGTCCTGAAGTGGAAGTCGCCACGGTTTTGCAGAAGGACGTCCCCATCGTCAGCGAGTGGGTGGCAACGCTCGACGGCTACGTAAACGCGCAGATTCAACCCCAAGTAGCGGGATACATTATTCACCAAACCTACAAAGAAGGCTCATTTGTCCGCAAGGGGCAGGTGCTGTTCGAAATCGATCCGCGCTCCTTCCAAGCATTGCTTGATCAAGCGAACGCCCAGCTGGCGCAGACCCAGGCACAGCTCGGCAAAACTCAAATGGATGTCGATCGGGACACTCCGCTTGCGGAAGCGCACGCCATTGCTCAAAGTCAATTGGACAACGACATCCAGGCGAACCGGGCCGCAGCGGCGACGGTTAAAGCAGCTGAAGCACAAGTTGAACAGGCTCATCTGAATCTTGATTTCACGAACGTGCGATCGCTCATCGATGGCGTCGTCGGGATCGCTCAGGTGCAGATGGGAAATCTCGTCAATCCCACGACGGTTCTTACATCAGTTTCACAGATAAATCCGATCAAGGCGTATTTCTCGATCAGTGAGCAGGAGTATCTCCACTATGCCGAGCGAATCAATGCGGAGGCGCAAAAGGCAAGGCCCTCCAACGGACCGCCGTTTGATCTGATTCTGGCCGATGGTTCGGTTTATCCCCTCAAAGGATTTGGTCTGCTCACGAATCGTCAGGTGGATGTGAGCACTGGCAGTATCCAGGTCGTGTGTTCTTTTCCCAATCCACAAAGTTACCTTCGCCCCGGCCAGTTTGGAAGGCTGCGGGCGGCGGCTGACATGAAACCCGGCGCGCTGCTCGTGCCGCAGAAAGCGGTGAGCGAACTGCAAGGAAGCTACCAGGTTGCAGTCGTCGGTCTGGACAACAAGGTGAGCATCCGGGATGTGAAAGTCGGTAACCGTGTTGGGCCGATGTGGATCGTCGAAAGCGGGGTCAAACCGGGCGAACGGGTGATCATCGAGGGACTTCAGAGAGTTCAAAGCGGCGCGACAGTGAAAATCAAGCAACTACAGACAAAAGGCGATTGACGATGTCCAAGTTTTTCATAAATCGGCCGATCGTTGCCATCGTTATCTCGATCATTATGGTGATCGTCGGAGCCGTGACTATCGCCACGCTTCCAGTGGCCCAGTTCCCCAACATCGTTCCACCCGAGGTTCAGGTTCTCGCAACTTATGTGGGGGCAGACGCACAGACCATCGAGCAGTCCGTAGCAACGCCAGTCGAGCAGCAAATGAGCGGCGTGGACAACATGAACTACATGTATTCGCTGAACTCGACCGCCGATGGCCTGATGCACCTGATAGTGGACTACGACGTAAAGACCGATCCGAATACCGACCTGATGCTGACGCAAATGCGACAAACACAGGCCGCATCGCAATTGCCCACCGATGTCACCAATTATGGTGTCACCGTGCAAAAGAGTGTGACCGCTCCGCTAATGCTGGTGACTCTCTATTCTCCCAAGGGCACGTACGACGCGCGTTTTCTCGCCAACTACGCGTATATCAATCTCGCTGACCAAATCAATCGTTCTTACGGCATCGGGAGCGTCCAGGTATTTGGAGCGGGCCAATACGCGATGCGTCTGTGGGTGAAGCCAGACCGGCTCGCGAAACTGGCCATCACCGTTCCCGAGATTGTCTCGGCCATCCAGTCACAAAACACTGTCAATCCCGCGGGACAGGTGGGGAGTGAACCGGTTCCGAAAGGACAGGCGTTCACCTACACGGTGCGGGCACAGGGCCGCATGACTTCGCCCGAAGAGTTCGAAAATATCGTCGTACGCGAATCGCCCAGCGGGGCGGTTGTTCGCGTAAAAGACGTTGCGCGCGTGGAACTCGGCGCCCAGACCTACAACATGGTGAGCCGCCTGGACGGCAAAGGCGCTGCCATCGTTGCGGCGTATCAACTACCGGGCTCGAACGCAGTCCAAGCAGCAAACGAGGTCAGGAAGTTGATGGCGGACATCAAGACCCGGCTGCCAGCAGACATGGATTACGCCATCTCGCTGGACACCACGGAAGCCGTCAGCGCGGGCATGAAGGAAATCGTACTCACGCTCGTCATCGCCATTGTCTTGGTCCTCATCGTCGTTTTCCTGTTTCTGCAAGGCTGGCGCGCGACGCTAATTCCACTGCTTGCTGTGCCCGTCTCCCTCGTCGGCACATTCATGTTCTTCCCCCTGTTTGGATTCTCGATCAACACACTTTCACTGTTTGGGTTGGTGCTGGCTATTGGATTGGTGGTGGATGACGCAATCGTCGTCGTTGAGGCAGTGGAGCGGCATATTCACGAGGGTCTGACGCCAAAAGCCGCTGCGCTCAAAGCGATGGAGGAAATCTCCGGTCCCGTCGTTGGCATCGCTCTAGTTCTTTCCGCAGTTTTTATTCCTACCGCGTTCATACCCGGAATTACCGGGCGACTCTACCAGCAATTCGCCGTGACCATCGCCTTCTCCGTAGTTCTCTCGGCATTCAATGCGCTATCGTTGAGCCCGGCACTGGCAGCGCTGTTGCTGCGTCCAAAGACTGCTTCCCACGGGCCGCTTGCTGCGTTTTTCAACTGGTTCAATCGTGTGTTCGCGAATGCGACGGAATGGTATGTCCGAACGTGTGGTTTCCTTATTCGCAAGAGTGCAGTCGCACTGATTCTGCTTGCAGGTTTTGCCGGCGCAGCTGCCTGGTTCGGCAGCAAAGTCCCCTCAAGTTTTCTCCCCGATGAGGATCAGGGTTACCTCTACGTAAATGCTCAGCTTCCAACTGCCGCGTCACTTCAGCGCACGGACGATGTTGCTGCAAAAATCGAAAAGATACTGGCCAACACTCCAGGCGTTGAGCATACGACCAGCGTCGTTGGATTCAGCCTGCTCAGCTTTGTGCGTACCAGCTACAACGCCTTCTTCTTCGTGACCTTGAAGCCCTGGGACGACCGGAAATCACGTTCCGAGCAACTCCAGGCCATCAAGCAACGAATCAACACGGATCTGTCATCGCTGCCGGAAGGAATAGCGTTCTCCTTCTCTCCGCCAGCCATTCCTGGCATTGGAACATCCGGCGGCTTTACGTTCGTGCTCGAAGATCGCGCCGGCAAGGACCTCGAATTCTTTTCGTCGAATCTCCAGACGTTCTTAACTGAAGCGCGGAAACGCCCGGAACTTGCAGGGCTCAGCACTACTTCTCTTTCCAGTGTGCCCCAACTGTTCGCAGACGTGGATCGCGAAAAGGTCATGAAGCAAGGGGCATCCGTCCGGGACGTGTATCAGACGCTGCAGGCCTTCATGGGTGGCTACTTTATCAACTATTTCAACCGGTTTGGCAGACAGTGGCAGGTCTATATCGAGGCAGAGGGCGACTATCGCACGCAGTCGGAAAATGTCGGTCAGTTCTACATACGAAACAATAAGGGCGCAATGGTGCCTCTTTCGTCCGTCACCCGCTTCGAGTCACGCGACGGTCCGGAATTCACCATGCGCTTTAACGAATATCGCGCCGCCCAAATCAATGGTGCTGCCGCCCCCGGGTATAGCGCAGACCAGGCCATGGCCGCTCTCGAGGAAGTTTTTCGGAAATCAATGCCGCGCGAGATGGGGTTCGATTATCTGGGCATGTCCTTTCAGGAAAAGAAAGCTCAGGAAGGAGTTCCGCCCGCGGCTATTTTCGGGTTCTCTCTTCTGTTCGTCTTTTTGATTCTCGCCGCGCTATATGAAAGCTGGTCTCTCCCTTTCAGCGTTCTTCTAAGCACGCCGGTCGCGGTTTTTGGAGCGTTTGCCATTTTGTGGCTGAGGCGTACCATCTTGTCCGCTTTCCTGCCCACTTACATGGTGCAAATCGAAAGTGACGTCTACGCGCAAATCGGTCTCGTGATGTTGATCGGACTTGCGGCCAAGAACGCCATCCTCATCGTCGAATTTGCGAAAGAACAATACGAGCACGGCAAGCCACTCGTGGACGCGGCGCTTGAGGGGGCCCGTCTCCGGCTTCGACCGATCCTGATGACTTCGTTCGCATTCATTCTCGGGGCCGTTCCGCTATGGACCGCATCCGGTGCCGGAGCCGTGGCACGCCAGATCATGGGTACGGCCGTGATTGGTGGAATGTTGGCTGCGAGCCTCATTGGCATTTTCTTCATCCCTGCCATGTTCTACCGGGTAGAGAAGTGGTCAGGCGCGGGCACGGAGCCCCAATCAGCCTCCGTTACCCAGGTCGCATCGGCGGAGGGCAATTAGCGTGAGACAGCACAACATTTTGCTGGCCGCCGTTCTCTTGACCGCCGGGTGCACAGTGGGTCCGCGTTACAAGAGGCCTGCCGTCACCGTGCCTGGTTCATTTCGCGGAGCAGCGGAAGAGAGTTCCCAACCGCAGGCCACCGCTCCACAAGCCATCGCGCTGGGCGAGCTAAAGTGGTGGGACGTATTTCAGGACGAAGATCTGCGCTCCTTAATCCGCACCGCACTCCAACAAAACTACGACGTTCGCATAGCGGCATCGCGCATTCTCGAAGCCGACGCGCAACTCGGAATCACGCGAGCCGATCAGTTTCCAACCCTGAGCGGGGGAGGGGCGATTGCCGATGTGCGTTCGCCCCAATCCAAGTTGGTTCCGGAATTTGAAACCAGTACGGGTCAAGTGAATGTTTCGGCGGCTTGGGAACTCGATTTCTGGGGCAAATTCCGCCGCGCGACGGAAGCCGCGCGAGCCAATGTCCTTGCCAGTGAATGGGCCCGTCAGGAGGTGGTCTCAACTCTTGTGGCGAATGTTGCTACCGCATACTTCCAGCTGCGGGCGCTCGACCTGCAACTGGAAATCTCAAAGCGCACGCTCGATTCGCGCCAGGAGTCACTGCGACTGACGCAAGTTCTTGCGAATGGCGGCGCGACGTCTTTACTGGATGTGCGCCAGGCGGAACAGTTGGTTTTCACGGCGAGTGCAGAAGTCCCTGCCTTGGAACAGCAGATTGAGCAACAGGAGAATTTCCTGAGCATCCTGCTCGGACAGAACCCCGGTAACGTCCCGCGAGGTCTGGCACTGACGGAACAACGCCAACCTCCCGAAATTCCTCCAGGTCTTCCCTCGGAGTTGCTTGAGCGCCGCCCTGACATTCGGCAAGCAGAGGAACAGTTGATTGCAGCGAACGCCGAGATCGGCGTCGCGCGTGCGGCGTATTTTCCTCAAATCTCGCTCAGCGGGGCGAGTGGATTTCAGAGTTCCGCTTTGAGCAATTTGTTCACTGGTCCTGCGGGCGCGTGGAACTTCGGCGCATCGCTGGCCCAGCCCATATTTACAGCGGGTCGGATTCGTTCGGGAGTTCGCCTGGCCGAAGCGCGTCAGCAGACCGCCTTGCTTGTTTACCAACAATCAGTTCAGGCGGCGTTTCGCAGTGTATCCGACGCACTCATCGCGCACCGCAAGACGCGAGAATTCCGCATGCAGGAAGAATTTCTGTTCCAGTCGGCGCAGGACGCGGCGCGTCTCTCCCACATGCGCTACACCGGCGGCGTCACCGGCTACTTGGAAGTCCTGACCAACGAGACAAACGCCTTCTCGGCAGAGCTCGCCGTCGTACAGGCCCGCCAGAATGAATTGCTCGCCCTTGTGCAGCTGTACGAAGCACTGGGGGGAGGATGGCAGCGATGAGGGGATCAGGACAGCGGAAAGCAGCCACCGAGGTTATCGCTTGAAGCGAGTTGCAGATAGTTCGACCAGCAACATCGAGATTGAAGTGGAAAGCGGCGAAGACACCATTGTCCATTTGAAGGGACGCATTGACGTGGATTCCTCACCAGATGTTCGGGATCGCTTGCGGGCCATTCTCTTGAAAGATCCGCTTCCGCATTCGGTCTCAGTGGATTTAGCTGGCGTGACATCAGTCGAAGCATCGGGGATTGCGACGTTGGTTGAATCGCTCAAAGTGGCAAGGGATCACGGGATTCGATTCCATTTGCAGGGGCATGGTTCCGTGTTGCAGTTGTTCGAGTCTGCTGGGTTACTGGCGTTGTTCGACAAGAAGTCGGGAGCAAAGGGAGCGTCTTGATGGCGAACATTCTCGAAAGCGTGGGCGAGCGAACAATCGAACATCTCGACTATGTCGGAAGTTTAAACATTCAGTGGTGGGCCACTTTTCGGGCAATGGCGCAGTCACTTCCGTTCATCGGGAACCATTATCGCTGGAAAACCACCGTAAGGCAGATGCTGGAGATAGGAGTCGATGCGATCCCAATGGTCTCGTTGATGGCTATTTGCACCGGCTTCATCTTCGCCATGCAGGGCGCGTCGGAACTCCGGCGTTTTGGCGCACTCCGTTACGTCGTGGACTTGGTCGCGGTCGGTTTCACGCGCGAACTAGGCCCGCTGATGACGGCGATTGCAGTGAGTGGGCGATCCGGGTCCGCCTTTGCGGCAGAGATTGGGACCATGAAAGTGACCGAGGAACTTGACTCTCTGCGTGTCATGGCGCTTGAGCCGCTTGAGTTTGTTCTCGCACCCAAGTATCTCGCAGCTTTGATTTCGGTCCCTTGCTTAAGCGTCATTTCAAATCTCTGCGGCATCTTGGCCGGCGGATTGTTCATGTTTTTCAGCATTCACCTTACGCCCGGTCTTTACCTCCGCTACGTGTTCAATTCAATCGAACTGCGCGACGTGATCATGGGGATGGTTAAGAGCATCGTTTTCGGAACCATCATTGCCCAGGTTGGGTGCCTTGAAGGAATGCGTGTACACGGAGGGCCTGATTCCGTTGGTCGCTCGACTACCAGCGCGGTCGTTAAGTCGACGTTCCTGGTCATCATTGCAGACGCACTTTTCACGGCACTTTTCTATCTCACGGCAAAACGATGACACCGATCATTTCAGTTCGCGATCTCGTGGTTGAGTACGACGGCCGCCGAGTGCTCAATGGCCTCAATCTCGACATTGAGCACGGAGAAACCATGGTGCTATTGGGCGGAAGCGGTTCCGGAAAGAGCACTCTGTTGCGCCAGATCATCGGGTTGGAGAAGCCGAAATCCGGCAATGTGTTCGTGAAAGAAGTTGATATCACGCGTTGTTCAAAGCCCGAGCTTAAGAAGATACGCAAATCGATAGGGGTAGCCTTCCAAAGTGCGGCATTGTTCAATTCGCTGAATATAGAAGAGAACGTCGCCTTACCGTTGCGTGAACATACGCGTCTCGCGCCTTCCATCATTGAACTCGTCGTCTGGATGAAGCTGGCGGCAGTTGGCCTCGCGGACCGTGGGAAGTTGCTTCCTTCGGAGCTTTCCGGAGGGATGAAGAAGCGTGCAGCAGTCGCACGCGCGATTGCGCTGGGTCCCGAAATCCTGGTTCTCGACGAACCATCGGCAGGGCTTGATCCAATCGTTGCCGCGGAACTCGACGAACTGATTTTGCTCCTCAAGCACACCTTCCACATGACCATCATTGTGGTTACCCACGAATTGCCAAGCGCATTTCTGATCGCGGATCGCATTGCCATGCTCTATCAGGGTTCCTTCAGCTCAGTCGGTACCAAAGACCAACTTAAGGCCAGCCAGGATCCGCGTGTTCGCCAGTTCCTTGACCGGGTTCCGGAGGACATAGCGAGAACTCCAGTCACCGAGCATTTCGCCAAATACCTGAACGCGTCGGAGGCACACCAGTGAGCACGGAATCCAAAGTGGGAGCGTTTGTCCTGGGATCGGTCGCGGTCCTCGCATTTGCGATCATTCGCCTGCTCGGCGCGCAACTGAGCGGGCATGTCGTTCCGTACCACACTTACCTTCAATATGCAGGCGGTTTGGAGCCGGGCGCGGCGGTCCTGTTCGGTGGAATCAGTGTGGGAAAAGTAACGGCAGTGCGCCCTGCTGCCGCGGACCCCACCAAGATCGAGATTCAACTGGACGTGAAGGAGAACACTCCGCTGAACGAGAAATCCGTAGCCAAGCTCGGATTCATCAGTGTGATGAGTGGCGCGGCGTTGTCTGTAACCACTGGGAGCAACGATGCGAAACGTCTTCCGGCCGGATCGGAAATTCCATCGCAGGAAGCCGCAAGTCTGGATGCGATCACCGCCAAAATGGCGGGCGTCGCGGATAACGCCAACGGATTGATCACAGAAGTGCGAAGCGAGTTGCAAGGAGTCAGCGGAGATGCGCGCACCTTGTTGGCAAATCTAAACACCGTCACCGGCAAGGACAATCAACGGAAAGTTCAAGGAGCACTGGACAACGTTAACGCGATGCTTGCAACCGAGCGGCCCAAAATTGACCGCCTTGCCGACCAATTGAACGCTCTGAGTTTGCACGCGGACGAAACCATTCAAAACGTGAACGGCACGGTCAGCGACGTGCGCCAGCCAATCCGTGAAGATCTGGCTGAACTCCAGAAGACTCTGTTCCAAACCAAAGCTTTGTTAGCGGACATGCAAGTGATGGTACGAACAAATGACTACAAGATTAACGACACAATCGAAAACCTGCGAATGGCAACGGACAATTTGAGCCAGTTGACCGATTCGGTGAAGCAACAGCCATGGAGCTTGATTCGGATCAAACAGCCCGAAGACCGGCAGGTTCCGAAATAGATTGTCGAATTAAGAGCGCAACCTTTCTCAACGGAGCGGATAATGAATCGCATTCACATCACAGTCGCATTGCTGTTGTCGAGTCTGATTATTCTGGCCGGCTGTTCAGGCAAAATGCGCCACCCGAGCTACTACACCCTCAATCTTCCGGCGCCTCCTGATCCTCCAGCAGCTGAAGCCGCCAAGGCGACTGTGGCGATCCGCGAGTTCAGTGCGCCTGCCTACCTTCGCCGTGGAGCCATTGTGTTCAAGACATCCCCGGAGTCGGTTGGGTTCTACCAGTATCAGCGCTGGGCTGTCGATCCTTGCGACTTCGTGACCGACACCATGAGGGATCGACTCAGCGCCACGGGTCTCTTTGCCCATGTGAAGCGTTATGACGGCCGACCCGACGCCGAATACCTGGTGACTGGGCGTTTAGAAAAACTCGAAGAAATTGACTACGACGGTGGCGTGAAGGTGGTGGTGTCGATCTCGGCTCAAATGATCAAGGTTGATACCGGCACGACAGTTTGGACGAAAGCTGTGACGAGAATTGAGAACGTTGAAAAGCGAGACGTACCTGCCGTGGTGTCAGCCATGAGCAACACCATGGATGGAGCCATGCAGGAGCTATTAACGCCGTTGCCGGCCGAGATGTCTCGTACCGCTGCGCTTAAACGGAACTAACACGGAGTTCGGGTGAACGATTTGCCGCGCCAAGATGTGCCAGCAATGAAAACGAACATTGAGGAGAATCCAGATGGCGACTATCGCTGAGAAAGACACGATTAAGACTCTTACAACCCACTACATCGACGGAGAATTCGTGGAATCCCATGGCCGGGAGGTTATGGACATCATCAAGCCGACGAATGGAAAACTGATCGCCCGCGTCACACTCGGAGATGAAGTAGACACGCAACGAGCCATTGCCGCCGCCAAGTGTGCATTCGCAACTTACGGGCGTTCTATGAAGGAAGAGCGTTTGCATCACCTGCAGCAATTACACAAAGCTGTTTCGGCCCGCGTTGATGATTTAACTGCGATCATGGTCGAGGAGTATGGCGGCGTGGCCAGATTCGCTCGGCTTATTGTCGAGTCGGGCATCAGTGCCTTCGCTGCGGCGGAGAAGGCTCTTCGCGACATGCGAATAAAAGAAAGTTGGGGCAAAACAACGGTCACAATGGAGCCGGTTGGCGTCGCTGGGCTCATCACAGCGTGGAACGCGAACGCACTATTCATTTGCTTAAAGCTTGCGTCGGCTATCGCAACAGGTTGCACCGTCGTTCTCAAGCCGAGCGAGATGAGCACGCTGCAAACTCGAACGATGGTCGACGCGATAGCTGCAGCCGGGCTACCCAAGGGTGTCTTTAACGTCGTGACCGGACTCGGCACGGTAGTCGGTGCTGAGATGGTCCGCAATCGCGATGTCGCAAAAATATCCTTCACGGGCTCAGTGGCAGTAGGTGAAGCCATCATGCGTGATGGCGCCGCAACGATGAAGCGGGTGACCCTTGAACTGGGCGGCAAGTCGCCAACGATCGTGCTGGACGACGCCGATTTCGGAAAAGCGATTCCATCAGCTCTTATTTTGGCTTTCCTAAACAGCGGTCAAGCGTGCGCTGCCGGGACCCGTCTTTTCGTACCCAGGAGCCGGCTCGACGAAGCGAAGCGTGCTATCAAGGACGAGATGCGGAACTACACGGTGGGGGATCCAGCCGATCCCAAGATCATGGTCGGGCCGATGGTGTCGCAAAAACAGTACGAGCGTGTGGAGTCTTACATCCGTAAAGGCATCGAAGAAGGTGCCGACGTGTTGGTCGGTGGAGAGGGACGCCCACAGGGTCTTGAAGCAGGCTTTTTCGTGAAGCCCACAGTGTTTGTTAACGTGAAGAACAGCATGGCTATCGCGCAGGAAGAGATTTTCGGCCCTGTGCTCAGTGTTATTGCCTACGACTCCGAGGAGGAAGCAGTCCGACTTGCGAACGACTCCAACTACGGCCTTCATTCGGCGGTCATGGGCACTGACATGGAGCGCGCACGCCGCGTGGCCTCTCAACTGCGCGCTGGTCGGGTCGTGATCAACAACATGGCCGACGATCCGCAGGCCCCTTGGGGTGGATTCAAATTCTCCGGTGTTGGTCGCGAATACGGTAAGTATGGAATCGGGGCGTTTCTGGAGCCAAAGGCAGTCCTGGAGTAAAACGTCATTGCCGAACAAAATGAAAGGTGGGGCTTATGAGTAAACACGTAGCTATCTCCCCCGGCGAAGCCGCCGACCGAATCGCTATTCGGGAGCTTGTGGAGGCCTATGCACATTGTGCCGACCGCCGCGACGCCAGTGGCCAGATGGCGCTCTTTACCGCAGACACACACTTCGTGGTTTATATGAACGTGAAGGACCGCACGCCTTCACAAGAATTGCACTCGCGCGCCGCGCTGGCTCCCGTGTTTGCCGATCTCAATAAGTACGACGCAACGATGCACTTCGTCGGACAGAGCACAATTCTGAGCCTGACACCTGACAAAGGAACTGGCGAAACTTATTGCCTCGCGCATCACCTCACCGTCGCAGGCGAAAAGCGTCGACTCATGATTGCGGCACTCCGATACTACGATACGTTCGTAAAGGAGGGCACGGAATGGCTGTTCGCGGAGCGGCTACTGTATGTTGACTGGATTGAAGACCGCGTTCTGTCATGATAGCGACGAACAAGGTGGCGTTGAGCGTATCTGCCGGTGTTTCCACGGCTGGTGGGAATCTCCAGGGGGCGATGACCGAGTGCACAGTGTCGAGGTCCCTTCATTGAAGGGAAAAATTCAATCGCGACCGGACCTACTGCTACTCCTGTCTCTATTGCTGGCCATTCTGTTAACCCCGGCCCTAAACCGAGTCAGTTGGAGCCGACTGATCCTCGCGGCTGTGACGTTCGTACCGATTGTCTTATCCGTGATCCGGTTGTCACAGATCAAGAGGTGGGTGTGGCTGTCGGTTTGTTTGGCGTTGGCGAATGTGATTTTTGTACTGGCGGGCAACACATTCCCAAGTCCAACACTGACTGGAATTCGATGGGTATCTCTCGCTGCTTTCTTCGGACTCACGGCCGCGGGTCTTTTTTCATATCTGAGAAATTCCCGTGCGGTCGCTCAGGCAGAGCTTTATACCGCGGTCAACATCTACCTGTTGCTAGGGCTCCTTTGGGCGACGATCTATTTGGCGATAGATGCTTTCTCCCCAGGTTCAATCAGGATGGGAGGTGACCCAGCGGACCGTCAGACTGAGCTGCTTTATTTCAGCCTGATAACGCTCTCGACTGTCGGATACGGCGATATCGTGCCACTCAGCGGAACGGCTCGCATAGTATCGGCACTGGAAGGAGTGACGGGGGTCCTCTACATAGCGACTACCGTGGCACTCTTGGTAAGCAGGTTCAGGAACGAGATTTAGGAACGAATCGGGATAGATAAAATCCAAATGCTATGACAAGGACAAATAAGCCGTCTTCAGATGTGTCGATGACCAGTCAAAGGGCAGGCCAAAAGCGTCTTGTCATGGTGGGCGCGACGGGAATGGTCGGCGGATATGCCCTTCGCTATGCGCTCGACAATCCCGGAGTGAAAAGCGTGACGTCGATCGGCCGGAAAGGGCTTGGTATCAAACATCCCAAGCTGGAAGAAGTTGTGCACGAAAACTTCGCTGATTGTTCCGCGCTAGCAGATACGCTCTCTGGGCAAGACGCAGCTGTATATTGCCTGGGGGCCTACACTGGGTCAGTTCCTGACGCACAACTTCGCACTATAACTGCGAGCTACACGATCGAGTTCGCGCGTGTTCTTCGCACTCGCAGTCCCAACTCCGCGTTTTCGTTCTTGAGTGGCTATGGCGCCGACCCGACTGGCAAGAGTCGCCTTGCCTTTGCACGATACAAAGGAGAGGCCGAGAAAGCATTAGAAGCAGACGGTTTTCCACGCGTTTATCTTTTCCGGCCTTCGTATATCTACCCTGTGCAACCACGGAAGGAACCAAACTTTAGCTACCGGCTGATGTACGCGATTTATCCGGTGTTTCGACTTTTGTTTCCCAGCCAGGTGATTCGCGCTGACGACTTGGCGTGGGCAATGGTGGACGTTCTAACCACGGAGCGTCAAGAGTTGGTGTTAGGAAGCTTGGTGTTGGAGAACCGGGCCATCAGAGACCTGGTCAAGTCGTACATGCCGCCATCGAATCGCGTTGCGTGATGAATTGAATTTAAACCCGCATCGCCGGAGAGGCGGGAGGTGCCGGCGAGCTGCCCGTTGGCCTGCTCTCGGCGGTCGAGAGTCTTCCTGGTCGGAAGTCAACGACCACAAGTGACTTGTCAGAGTAATTTCGCCGAGGCGTTGGCAGCCAAACGGATACCGCTACATACGCCCACCCAGGATGCGGTCGATCTGCCGAAGATGGTTCAAGTCGTGTGCCGCTTCCAGGCGGACGAACTCCTCAACCGTTTGCCGACCGCGTACTTCGTGGATCCCATAGCACTCCACCCATCGCGCGCGCGGGACCGACTCCAACAGTCGCAGGTTGCTCTCACGCAGCGCCCGAAAGATCCCTGCCGAAAGGCTCGCATCTTGCTGCGCGTAACCCAAGCGCTCTGCCCACACGTCCTGATCCCACCACGTCAGGGCCACGCCCGGATTTGCCAGCATGTTTCGCAATCGCCAGCCCATCGCCAGCTCCGCGTCCGCCAAGTGCGCTACGATCTCGGCGATGGACCACTTTTGAGGTGCAGGACGCCGGATCAACACCTCGGGCGCGACATCGCGCAGACGACGCTCGAGTTGCGATGGCGTGGCTCGTTGTACACCGATGGGCTCCTCATCGCCAAGATAGCTTAGGACTCGAGTTCGGTATGCTTCGAACGTCTCTGCCATTGGTCCTCCTTGGACACAGGGAATTGTGCCGGCTAGCGTCGGCGAGAAAGTCCCTTTGCCGAGGCCTCGGCTCCAGGTGGTTCACGGAACGGTTCCACAGCAATGCGTTCGTAACGCACTTCGAGCACAGTCAGGGATTCTGTGCCGCCCGGCAATTGAAGGACGACGCTGTCACCCGCTGCCGACTTCATCAACGCACGCCCCAGAGGTGACACCCAACTGATGTGGTTGCGGTTGAGATCGATCTCGTCGGTGCCCACGATGCTTACCACTCGCGATACTCCCGCGGCATTGGCATAGCGCACGGTCGCTCCGAAGAATGCCTTCGTCGCTGCCTGCCCCGATCTTCGAGCTTCCGGGTCCACCACTTCCGCGGCTTCGATTCGTTTCGTGAGAAAACGAATGCGCCCATCGATCTGCCGCAGCCGCCGCTTGCCGTACTGATAGTCGGCGTTTTCACTGCGATCGCCGTTGCTGGCAGCCCACGCCACTACCTCCGTCACGGCCGGGCGTTCCCTGGTGAGGAGAAACCGGTGCTCATCTTTGAGGCGCTCCAGTCCGCTCGGCGTGATGTAGTTCTTGACTGGCGTCGCGGGCTCGTCCGGTTTTGGTTGTCTCGTAAACCCTTTTCGCATCTCGTAGTCTTTCGTCCTTCTTGGGCGAATCCAGTGGGTGCACCCATGAACGTGGATGAACGCCGATAAAAAACACCGTAAGTTATCCGCATTTATGGGAGTTCATCCGCGGCCCTAGCTGATTTTTTCACATCTTGCAGCCGGTAGCTATCCTAGCCATCATCTCGAACCAGTTTCCGGCGAAGGCATGCTCGGGAGATCAGTACCGAAGCCGGCCTGTGTGAATCGATTCCAGAAACTCCTGGATCACTGGTCTGCCGGTTCGCAATTTTTATCGCCGGCGAGATCGGGAGAAGCGACGTTTCGATTACACTTGACAGAACAACTATTGATATGCAAAGTTATCCCGATGGCCCAAGTGAAAGCAAGATTGAACGGCGAAGCAAGACAAAAGCACCCCGTGTATTCGCGCCAACTAGACGCAGCGGTAAGCATCCTGCAGGCCGCCAATTATGTGGACCGTTCTTGTTCCCCGGTGTTCGATCAACATGGCATCACCTCGCAGCAATTCAACGTCCTGCGCATCCTGCAAGGCGCAGGTATGGAGGGGCTTCCGACATTGGACATAGCAGAGAGGATGATCGAACAGGCACCAGGTATAACGCGCTTGCTGGATCGCCTGGAAAGGAAGAAGCTCGTGCGCCGGGAACGGCCCCCCGATAACCGCCGACAGGTTCTTTGCTACATCACCAAGCCCGGGCTCGATCTGCTGCAAGAACTCGACACCCCCTTTCGGAACCGGGTAAACCAAGCCTTGCATAGGCTGGACGAATCCGAACTCGAAGAACTAATCCGTTTGTTGACAGTCGTGCGAGGCGAATAGCATTCGACGACGTACGTCCCTGCAACTGGACTCTCAGGAACTCCAAAGAGTTTGTATCCAAAGGAAGTGAGGCTGCGTCCAATATATTGACTAGTCAATAGTCAACTGATCCACTATTAGGACAGTGAATCCCTAATGAGCAAAAGGAGTCGCTATGAATTCAAAGAACCCTGTGTTGAGGATTTCAGTTTTCGTTATCGCCCTGTTCGCAGGGCTGAGCGTGACCCTAGGGCAAGCCGGGCCCACAGCTGACGTCGTAACGATCATCTCTAATTTGGAAAATGATGCCGTTAAAGCCGATTTGGCCGACAACCCGGACTTTTACCAGAAAGTTCTGTCTGAGGACTGGACCCGGGGCGATAGCGATGGAACCTATTTCACCAAAGCCGTGCTCTTGAATCTAATGGCCGACACAAAGAGCATCAAGACAAACAGCGAACAGATCTCTGAACTCAAGGTGCGCGTGTACGGTGACACCGCCGTAGCAACCTACAAGGACACCTATGACCTCGTGATCAAGGGTGAACATCGCGCGCACTCCATCATCGTCACTGACACTTTCGTCAAGATGGGCAGCGAATGGAAGCAGGTCGCGAGTCATGGATCAGAGTCGAAGTAGCCGCTCACTCCCATGTTGAATCAAAGGCGCCGGGGCAGGCCTCCTCACCATCAATCTAATTGAATTGGCGGGGCCTGCTCTGGTGGCTGATTCGTCGCGTCGAGACCCCCACGGCTACCCGGTTTGCAGGATACCGAGATAAGGTGTCTCTGAGGCGGGTGGCCCATCTTTGCATTGCACCATTCCCACGGAGGGTGCCCCATCCTTGCGTTTTTCGCAAGGGTGGGCGTCGATGCTGCCGGCGCAACTCTTGTCTGTTCTACACTACCGGTTGTGAATGCCGTCGTCGTACCCGCCCTTCGCAAAGTACCCGAAGGCCGGGGCACCCGAGGCTGTGGCGGCTTCCGCAGTTCGAAGGCCGGGCCACCCGCCCATAAGCCACGATGGGTTTGGCTGCCCTGCCTCAGTCCGTGGGAATAGCGCGTGCAATGAGCTACTCCGCGCCAATCTGTTTCATCAGCGTGTCATTATCCCAGAAGAGGTATTCCTCGGACATTGTTCCCTTTTGATTCCAATGTCCGAGCGTCGTCATCGGTAAGTGATATCGCTTGCCAGTAGGCTGAATGGTTTTGCCTCCGGGGAGAACCATGGGTTTGGAAAACGTGCCATCGAGATAACCCATGACGCCGGTCCACTCGCCGTCCGCGGTGCCGAAACGCACTGGGTGCTCGACAATGCGATTATCCGGTGCGAACGTCCACATGAAATTGAGTTCCTTAATGTGCGCGGGAATTCCCTTCGTCGTGTGGCCATCCGGGTAATAAACAGTGATGTCTTCCGCATGGCTCTTAGGGAGATTTTCCCAGTGCTGCCCGGTGTAGACGTGGAAATCTAAATCATCGAAGTCGGCCAGATTCTTTGCCAGCACGGGAGTCATCGCCGCAGTGGGTTGAGCAAGATCGGTGACTCTACTTGCCGGCCAATTCGGTCCAGCGGCCGCGACGTGCGCACTGATCACGAAGGCGCCGGCGGCTCCGATGATTAGACTCAGGCCTGAGATCAGAAGTGATTGAGTTTTCATCAAAGTATTCTCCGTATGCAGTGATGCTCTTCGTCGCAACGGCTACATGTGAAGCGCCCTTGGCCCTCGAGCGAGACACTGTCACTTGGCCTCTATCGGGGGTGCCGCGGCTGCCCACTCAGCACGGGTTGGGGGATTGCGCTCGATCGTCTCCACTATCGATTTTCGATCTGGAAGGCGAATCTTTCAGCGACTTCGGCCCGGCGAACGGCCGGACGCCGATGTGCCAGCCGTCAGTGTAGCAGTTCGATCAGGACCCAAACACTCCTGTGACAACCTGCTCCGCAAGGCTATAATTGCGCGCACAAATGGGCCTTACCTCAGGCACCAAACTCGGGCGGTATGAGATCCTGACTTCCGCCGGCGCTGGCGGCATGGGCGAGGTGTATCGAGCGCGGGACGCACGGCTGAACCGTGACGTGGCCATCAAAGTCCTGCCCGTCGCGTTTGCCACCGATCCGGAGAGGCTGCGGCGCTTCCAACAGGAGGCGCAAGCCGTGGCTGCGCTGAATCACCCCAACATTTTGGCCATTCATGATTTTGGCGAGCACGAAGGCTCGCCTTACATTGTCTCGGAATTTTTGGAAGGCGAGACTCTGCGCGGCCGCTTGGATGCGGGGGACCTGCCGGTGCGCAAGGCTAGCGAGTATGCGGAGCAGATTGCCCGCGGGCTGGCGGCGGCGCATGAGAAAGGGATTGTTCATCGCGACCTGAAACCGGAAAACATTTTTGTGACACGCGACGGGCGGGTGAAGATTCTGGACTTTGGGCTGGCGAGGCTTGTTCGTCAGGAAGGCGCGCTAGCCGCTGACGCGGCAACGCTGGCATCACAGACTGAGCCCGGCGTCGTAATGGGGACGGTCGGGTACATGTCTCCCGAGCAGGTGAAGGGTTTGCCGGCCGATCATCGCTCGGACTTGTTCAGCTTTGGCGCGATTTTGTACGAGATGCTTGCGGGGAAGCGCGCGTTTCAGGGCAATAGTTCCGTCGAGACCATGAGCGCGATTTTGAAACATGATCCGCCGGAACTTACGGAGACGAATCGCACGGTGCCGCCGGCACTCGGCCGCATCGTGCGGCACTGCCTGGAGAAGAATCCGGAAGAGCGGTTTCAGTCGGCGCGGGATGTGGGGTTTGCGTTGGGGGCGCTATCGGATTCGAGCAGTTCCACAACCCGGGCGGTAACGGTTGACGCCCGACGGGCGTGGCGCCCATCGGTGCGTGTGGCGGCCGAAGTCGTCCTCCTGGTAATTGCTTTGAGTCTGTTTCTTATGCAGCATTCTGAAAAGCCCCAGCCCAGCGTGCTGGGCTCAGTTCTGCCTCCGCCGGGAGATGGGTTCTGGGCGAACCTGACGCAACCGGCCGCGATTTCTCCCGACGGGAAGTTTCTTGCGGTCATTGCCATGCGTAACGGTCATACGCAACTCTGGCTGCGAAGAATGGATGCGTCGGAGGCTCAACCGATTGCAGGCAGCGAAGATGCCGCCAATCCGTTCTGGTCGCCGGACAGTCGTTACATTGGTTTCTTCGCTCCGGGCAAGTTGAAAAAAGCGGATGTTTCTGGCGGCGCGGTCAGCGACATCTGCGCGGCCGGGACGTTCAGCATGGGCGGCGCCTGGTCGTCGCGGGGAGTGATTGTATTTGGCGCCGTCGCCGATACGTTGAGGCGCGTGTCTGAAAGTGGAGGGACACCCGAACGAATTCCCGGAGTCGATCTTTCTGGGAATGCCCTCGGGCAGTATTGGCCAATGTTCCTGCCGGATGGAAATCATCTGATCTACCTGGAGTGGAGATATGCCACTCCCGAGAGCCATGAAAACACTGTCTGGATCGGTTCGATGGATGGGGAAATAGCACGGCGCCTGCCTCTGACGTCCACCAACACTCAATATGCAGGCGGGCACCTGCTGTTCAGCCAGGGTGGCGATTTATTTACGCAACGGTTCGACTTGGCTCGGCTTGAGTTGAGCGGACCCGCGCTTCCAGTCGCGAGAAACATTCAATACGACACGTTCTTCGATGATGGGACGTTCACAGTTTCGGAGAATGGGACCTTGGTCTATGGAACCGCGGGCACCGGAGTTGATTCCGAACTCACGTGGATGGATCGCAGCGGAAAGACGATGGGCGTACTGGGAGATCCGCGTCATTTCGAGGATCAGTCCATCGCCCCCGATGGGAAGCGGGTGGCGGTTGGCGTGAAGGAAGCCAGCGCCCGGGAAAAAATATGGGTCTACGACGTGGATCGCGGTACCCGGATTCCGGTGGTGAGCGAAGAATCCGGATCGGCCTTGTATAGACCGGTCTGGTCTCCCGACGGCAGACGCGTTGCATACAGGGACACAGTTGGAAGAACGTCAGGAGTGTTAGCCCACGCGTCCGATGGTTCGGGAGCAGAAGAGCTGATCGGAACGAGGCAGGAAGGGGTGGTCACCGTTCAAGACTGGTCGCCGGATGGACAACAACTGGCAGTGACTCAGACGAAATTCCGCGGAGCACAGAACTGGAAGGATACACTGGAGGTTTGGCAAGTTGGCAAAGGAGGAAAATCAGAACTTGAAATCGGTGACGCCTCCGATGCGAAATTCTCACCCGATGGACATTGGCTGGCCTATTCCGATGGAAACAGCGGAGAGATCTATGTCACCTCGTTTCCTGGGCCGGGTGCCCGGATTGCGGTATCTTCCAAGGGCGGGAGTAATCCGCGGTGGCGTGGGGATGGGCAGGAACTCTTCTATATTGCGGACGACCTGACGATCATCTCAGTCCAGGTGCGCGAGTCGGCAAATGAATTTCGTGTGCTTGCTTCCCAGCCGTTGTTTCGAATGCAGCTTCCTAACAATGTAGGGTTTTACGACGCTACTCGCGACGGTAAGCGATTTCTGGTGAACACCAGAACCTCCAGGGAGCAAAATGCGCCACTGACTATCGTCACGAACTGGCTGGCGCAGATTCAAAGCGAGTCCAGAAACGAACTCCCAAAGAACTGAGCGCGGGCGGCAGAGACCAAGCTAACGTCCGTCTCCGCAATTGCTCACATACTTCCACACCCTTCCAAGAGCTTTGTGTACTCGATGTCGCTACCGACCGGAGGGCCCATGCGGGTGCGTGTGACTCTTCACCCCTCCTGTTGAGTTGTTGCCCCATGCCGCTGTAGCTTCGCGTCCGACGGTGCGATCAGGAGAAGTTCGCATTCCGGTCGGATGACGGGCAAACCTTCAACAATCCAACGTGCCAAAGTTGGCGGGCAATTCTCTGGCCGGGCTACAGTGCGGCTACACTATTTAAGAGGCAGCGTGCCGCGAGTTGCTCCTCCAAAAATGATCTCTTTCTCAAACATCACTAAGCAGTATGGCAAGCGGTCGCTCTTCGTGGATGCTTCGTTTCAGTTGAATCCTGGCGAAAACGTCGGACTGGTCGGTCCCAATGGGGCGGGCAAGACAATGCTATTCCGGATGGTGGTTGGCGAGGAGACTCCCACGAGGGCGCGGTCTCTGTCCCGAAGAAAGTGACGATCGGCTACTTTCGCCAAGTCATCGCGAGGCAAATCGCAAAATAGATTACTCACCACTCTTCGAAAGTATCCTGCGACTCGGTGTCTGTCCGATGGACGCGAGTCCGACTTTCGGACATGCTGCGATCGTCCCACACAATCCCCTTGCGCGGACACGTTGTGCGGACCTGACTCGCGACGAAAAAGAAAATAAGTAACGACAAGCTCTTGTAGCGGTGCAGTTTGAAACTGCAGCACCGCCTAAAGTTTCTACGTTTCCGGACGATTTGGTACTTGGTCTGCATTTATTGGAAACGACCGATTGGTTAGCCGTCAGCGCATTAACGGACTCTCAGATCCAGAGTCCCCAGTTCAAGCTGAGAACCAATCGGAATGCTTCTGACTGAGGAAAACTTCACATGACTTCGCAAGCCTCCGCGTCCGCCCTTCGTGCACTCCTGCTCTCCTTTAAGCGAGCCTTCTTCTCCTCGATCGACGCCTCGGCCAAAAGCAGTGGCCCTGCGTTCGTAACCATGGCTGGAGTCTGTGTGCTACTGCTGCTGGGCGGCTCGACCCCCGCGCGCGCACAGAGCACGAATGTGAAGTTTTTTGCGGCGCAAAGCGCGGTTCCCAGCGGCAGTCTGAGTTACCCGTATCGCGTCGCGGTCGATGCCAGCGGCAACGTGTACATCAGCAACACGCAAGGCAATGAAATTCTCAAAGAGACCCTGGCGAATGGCGTCTACACCGAGAGCGTAGTGGTATCCACAGGCCTGGCCACGCCCTACGGAGTCGCGGTGGATGGTAGCGGCAATGTGTACATTGCCGACAATGGCCACAATCGGGTCGTGAAAGAGACCCCGTCGGGCAGCTCGTATATCCAGACCGTAGTTACCACCACGGCCTTGTCCTATCCCACCGGAGTGGCTGCGGACGCAAGCGGAAATCTCTACATTGCCGACACCGGCCACGGGCGAATCCTGGTCGAGAGGCCGTCGGGAGCAAGCTATATCGAAACCGCGCTCACCTACGCCAGCAACTTCGCTCAGATCGTCGGCATCGCGGTGGACTCCAGCGGCAATATCTATGTGAGCGACATCGATAATAACGCTGTCTACAAGGAAACATATTCCGCCGGGAGTTATACGCCGAGCACGATTTCGACCAGCGGCCTCTCCTATCCATACGATATTGCCGTGGATGCATCCGGCAATCTTTACATCAGCGATTTCTCCAACGACCGAATTGTATTGGAAACAAATAATGCGGGGTCGTATACGCAGAGCGTCGTGCCGACCGCGACACTGGGCGGACCCCTGGGCATCGCCTTAGGCGCAGGTGGCCTGTATATCGCCGACACCTTCGGCCAAACTATCAAGGAACTACAGTGGTCGGCTGGTAATTTCGGGCCCGTGAATGTGACCTCTGGTGCCGGACCGATCGATATGCTTTTTCAGTTCTACGGGAGTTCCGGAACCTTGTCGTTGACGGGTACGCAGGTGCTGACGGGAGGCGCAACCGGGCTGGACTATACCGACGCGGATTCGGGAAACTGCTCAACCTCGAGTCCTTACAGCCCAGGCGACTTCTGCTGGGTGGACGTGAATTTCGCTCCCCAATATCCCGGCACAAGGATGGGAGCAGCGCAACTGCTTGGCACGAGCGGAGCCGTGCTTGCCAACGGTTACGTCAATGGTATGGGAATGGGCCCGCAGATCAATTACTTTTACCCAGCCGAATTTTTCGAATATTACGTAATCCGCATCGCCGGTTCATTCTCTCCTTACAACCTGACCAATCCCTTTGCCACAGCGGTGGACTACAGCGGCAATGTCTATGTTGTCGACTACAACCTGAACACCGTCTACAAAGAGACGCTGTCGGCGGGCACTTATACGCAGAGTACGGTTGCCACAGGTTTGAACAATCCCGAAGGCGTGGCTGTCGATGGCGCCGGAAACGTGTACATCTGCGATAGCGGAAACAACCAGATTTTGCTGGAAACAAATTCCGGTGGAAGCTGGGTGCAGTCGGCGATTGCAACCGGTCTCAACTTTCCCACCGGCGTGGCCGTCGATGCGGTGGGCAACGTCTATTTCTCCAGCTTCAGCGACGGAGCGGTGTATGAAATCACACAGTCTGGAGGGGTTTACTCCTCGCCGACTTCCTTAGTCACGGGCCTGAATCAGCCCAGGAAGTTCGCGCTCGATGCCAGTGGAAATCTTTATATCGCCGACACCGGCAACAGCCGCGTGGTCAAGGAGACGCTCTCCGGCGGCAGCTACACGCAGTCGGTGATCGGAAGTGGAATGAACTATCCGTACGCCGTTGCGGTCGGTGCCGATGGCACCGTCTTTGTCGCCGACACGATCAACAGCAGGATTCTTGCCGAAACCTGGTCGGGCAGCAGCTATACCCAGTCAGTGTGGATTCCCGGTCCTCCGGCGTACGACCTTCAGGTGGATCAGATGGGCAACATGATTTTCCCCGATCCCGCCGATGCCACTGTGTTCCTTATCGACTTTGCGCTGGTGCCGCCCAACATGTCATTTGCCGGCACCAACGTCGGCAGCACCAGTTCCGACAGCCCCCAGACATTGACGATCACCAACGTCGGCAACCAACCGCTGACCGCGGCTGCTCCGGGCCTCGTCGTCACCGGACCCAACTTTGTGCTGGTCGCCGGCTCGGGCTCTCCCGAAGACTGCGCCACCGGCTTCTCCGCCGCGCCGCTTGCCCCAGGAGCCAGCTGCAATCTCAACATCAGCTTTGAGCCGCAGGCCGTCGGCGTTCTCGCCAGCACGGCGGTCTTCACCGATAACGCACTCAACGTCAGCTCCTCCAGCCAGACCATCCCGCTGCAAGGCACGGGCCTGCAACAAAGCCAGACCATCACGTTCGGGGCACTCTCGAATTTGATGTTCGGCAGCGCGCCCTTCACGCTGGCCGCAACCGCATCCTCGGGCCTGCCGGTCAGCTTCTCGTCAACCACGACTTCGGTCTGTACGGTTTCAGGCACCACGGCCACGCTGGTTGCCGTCGGCACCTGTACCATTCAGGCGTCGCAGGCGGGCAACGCGACCTATGCCGCCGCCACGCCCGTCAGCCAGAGCTTCCAGGTGACGCAGGAATCCCAGACAATCACCTTTGGGGCGCTCTCGAATAAGGCGCTGGGCAGCGCGCCCTTCACGCTGAGCGCAACCGCATCCTCGAGCCTGCCGGTCAGCTTCTCGTCAACCACCACGTCGGTCTGCACGGTTTCGGGCGCCACGGCCACAGTGGTTGCCGTCGGCACCTGCACCATTCAGGCGTCGCAGGCGGGCAACGCGACCTATGCCGCCGCCACGCCCGTCAGCCAGAGCTTCCAAGTGACGGAGCCCTCCCAAACCAGCCAGACCATCACCTTTGGGTCGCTCTCGAATATGGCGCTGGGCAGCGCGCCCTTCACACTGACCGCAACCGCGTCCTCGGGCCTGGCGGTCAGCTTCGCTTCAACCACCACGTCGGTCTGCACCGTATCGGGCAGCACCTCCACATTGGTCGCCCTGGGCACGTGCACCATTCAGGCGACGCAGGCGGGCAACGCGACCTATGCCGCGGCCACGCCCGTCAGCCAAAGCTTCCAGGTCGAGGCCGCGACCTTCACCGTGACCTCGAATCCCACGAGCGCGACCATAGCCCCGGGACAATCGGCCGCGTTTACCTTTACGGTGACGCCGCAGGGTTCCTACACCAGCCCGATCAGCTTCGCCTGCGGCAGTTTGCCCGCCGTGGCCGCGTGCTCCTTTAGTCCGGCTACCGTCACTCCGGACGCGAACCCGGCAACAACTACACTCACGATCACGACCGCACCTCAAAGTGCGCTTTTGAATCCGAGCCCGCGTGGCGGCTGGTCGAGTCCGTTGACGGCAACCTGGCTGGTGTTGCCCAGTATGGTGTTGCCCGGGATGCTCTTGGGTATGGCAGCGATCGCGGCGCCCAGGCGCAGAAAACTCCTGAGCTGCGGCCTGCTGTTTGTAGTGGCAGGTGGTTGCGTGTTGCAGTCGGCTTGTGCTGGAGTAAGTTCCAGGAACGACACTCCGCCCGGCACCTACACCATCAATGTTACGGGCACCGCTGGCTCGACCCAGCAGACCGTCGCAGTGACGTTGACCGTGCGCTGATGGTTCACGGTTGAGCCCACGGCGAACTAAAGAAAGTAATTCCAGGTACTGGGTCAGTTTCCTGAACTGACCCAGTACCTATTTCCAATGGTGTCCGCGTTGGTTCGGACGGGGTACCTGGTCTCTTTGAGCTTTACTTCTTGGGCCGCGACTCCGGCGGCACAAGACCTGCGAGGCGGTAGTACACAACCAGCTGGCCGTAGTGTTCACCGCTATGCTCGATGATGCCGTATGCAATGTCGAGAACACGCGCTTTCTGGCCAGGGTAATAAACAACCTCCGTCGTCAGGCCTTTTTCGCCTTTCGACTGGATGGCGGCTGCGCCATCGTCGAAAGATTTCTTCACGAACGCAACGATGTCGGCCTTGGACTTGTACTGCTCGCGCTTGGGATCTTCTGCTGCCTGTTGCGCCTTCCCCATGACGGGATTGATGAAGAAATAGTTCGACCCCGCCGCGTGCAGCAACTGCTCTGCGAAGCTGCGTTCGGCCGGCGTGGGCTTGAAGTCGTATTTGTCCTCAGGAAAATCCTCGGCCATGGCGATGAGTTTGCGGCCAACCTCGTTCCAGGAATCCAGCACGACCTTCAATTCGGGGTCGGCAGGTTTGACGGATGCATCTTTTTTCATCGCGTCATTCTTCATCGCGTCCTGGGCATGAGCGGGAAATGCGAATGCCAGCAGGACGATAGCGAGAAACGGTATTTTTTTCATTTCGTTCTCCACGATTGAGTTTTGCAATCAAAAGCTTCAGCTTCTTATTTCGCCTGCGCTAGCTTCGTAACCACCTCAGCAACTTTATCGAGTACCTGGATCATGCCCTCCAGTTGACCGCTATTTTTTGCGCTCTCCATGAGTTCATTTCCAATGAAGGTGAGTTTCGTCTGGCCGTTTCCAAGATCCTCAAACAGAATCACGTCGTGCGCGCCTTCTATCGCCTCATGTTCTATTCCCAATTCTGCAGGCTCAAGCTTGTTTCCCTTCGAGTCCGAAAAGTACATGGAGGAAACGATCTTTTCCAGCGGAACAATCTCATGGTATTCACCGCCATGCCAGAAGTCCTGTCCATCCGGCGTTTTCGTGCAGATGAGATATTTCCCTCCCACGCGAAAATCCATCTGGCAAACCGGCGAAGTAAAACCCTTCGGCCCCCACCATTGCATCACGTACTTCGGGTCTGTCCACGCCTTCCAGACCAACTCGCGTGGAGCATCAAAAATTCTTGTCACGACCATCCGCTCGATTTCGTTCACCGTGTTTTCTGTCATCTCTGCCCTTCTTTCTTCATTTGATTTACAACTGCTTCCAGTTTGTCGAAACTCTCTTCCCAGAATCGGCGATAGCTGAACGCCCAGTCGCGGACTGTTTTAATCGCCGCTGGCCTCAGCGTGCACACACTCTCTCGTCCACGCTTCGTCTTGATCACAATCCGCGCCCGCACCAGGTAGGCGATATGTTTTGAAATCATCTGCTGCGAGAGTGCAAACGGTTCCGTCAATCCATGCACAGAGGCAGGCCCGTGGGAGAGCCGTTCGATCATTGCCCGGCGGGTTGGATCCGACAACGCTGCAAACGTTGTGCCTAATTTATCCACAACCACATGGTAGTGGATTATCGGGCAATGTCAAGTGTGGATTTTGGGCGGGGTGGCCCGGAGTTCGCTATGGTTTCTGTTCCGAAAACTGTGGGTGCCCTTTGCGCATTTTGGGCGGGTGTCCCATCTTTGAGTATTGCCCATTCCCACGGAATGGGTGCCCCGTCCTTGCGTTTCTTGCAAGGGTGGGCGTCGATGATGTCGGCGCAACTTGTGTCCGGGCTTCTGCAGTTTGAAAGCCGGGCCAACCCGCCCAAGGAACATACGAGCGTGCTTAATGTTGCATATTTGGTCCGAATTTTCCTGACTACGCCAATGACGATACCGCGTCAGGCAGCCATCTCTTCGGTCTTGGCGAAGGCCAGCAGCTTCATCAATTCGCTGATCTGGATGTTCTCCAGCGAACACACGGCAGCTTTGATTTTTCGGCTTAGCCCATCGTCTATGTGCGCCGCGACCATCTTGTCGAATTTCGCATCGATCTCCTTCCAGGTGAATGGCCGCGCAGGGGCCCCGGGGAAA
>Ga0210383_10000509_pt1 | contig 35763 bp, 30 predicted proteins | sample IncBWC14OmetaG_FD_160072 | JGI IMG/M metagenome (GOLD analysis project Ga0210383, IMG submission 160072) | Forest soil microbial communities from Barre Woods Harvard Forest LTER site, Petersham, Massachusetts, United States - Inc-BW-C-14-O ... | reverse complement strand
GGCGGCGTGATCGGGACGGAGCGGATGGTAGAAGGAGGTGTTGATCTCGATGGTGTCGAAGAACGTGGAGAGATATTCGGCCTCGTGGAAATTTTTGGGGCGTCGCGCGGGATAGACGTAGCCGGACCAATCGGGGTAGGACCAGCCGGCGGGGCCGACGCGGAGAGTGGCCGTGCGCACGGGATCAGAAGGAGAGATGGGCTGGCTCGTTTGTGTTGAAGATTGCGGTTTGCGTGGGGGCATGAAGTGAAGGGCGCGAAGTGCGCTGGGAGCAGGGTAGAGGGAAGGGAACGGGAGTGTCAACGCGCGAGCGCGCAAACTGCCAGCAGTGGGTCCGTTTGCCTGCCTGCGCGCCTCACTCTCTAAATTTCTGTTATTGGGCCCGGATGTCGATAAGCCACCTGTCCGACAGTCCGTTTATCAGGCATTGGCCAACAGTTCCAAGTTGCTGCTGAGACTACGATATTTCGCCTACTGAGAAAACCCTAGAGCTGCGATTGCTTGCGGGTGACGCGGAGTCCGATAGCAAAGTCGTTTACTTGAACGCGGATGGGAGGTCCGGTAGTCTACGTTCGCGCGGGGGGGAGAGCTGGGAGTGGCAGTGGGTGGCTGGATGAACGAGTTTGTGAGACAGGCGGGTGCGCTTTCGTTGTTCGGCAAGTGTGTTGCCGCTATTGCCGGAATCCTGATTATTCATGCGACGTTTCACGTGCTGGAACGAACTCTGCCTCGGCGTTTCGGGCGCGCTGACGCGCGGTATAAAGTCCGCAAGTTCATCGTCTTTTGCGGATACCTCGCGATTCTTCTTTTCCTGACTCTCCTGTTTGAGGATCGGCTGGGCCGTCTGAGCCTGGTGCTGGGCGTGGCTGGCGCGGGCGTGGCAGTGGCGCTACAGGACGTTCTGGCCAGCATTGCCGGGGCTTTCTCGATCGGATTTTCAAAGCTGTATGCGGTGGGAGACAGAGTTCAGATCGGGGATATACGAGGCGATGTGATTGACATCGGGCTGCTGAGAACCACGTTATTGGAAACGGGGAACTGGGTCAGCAGGGACCTGTACAATGGCCGGATCGTTCGCATCCCGAATAGCGTGGTGCTGAAAGGGTCGGTATTCAACTACTCGCAAGGATTCGAGTTCATCTGGGACGAGATTAAAGTGGTGTTCACGACGAGCAGTGATTGCGACCTTGCCAGGGAGATGCTTTTGCGGGTCGCGACAGAGGCCATTGGCGAGTACGTGGTTGAGGCGCGGGCGTCGTGGAAGACGATCAGTGACAACTATCAAAGCGCGAACCCGCCGCTGGAACCGAGAGTGGCACTGGTGGTGGAGGCTGGAGCGTTGGAGTTTAGCGTCAGCTACGTGGTGGACTACGCGAAACGAACGGCGCTGAAGGATCGGTTGTATACGAAAATCGTAGAGGAAGTTGCGAGCAGCAACGGGCGACTCACATGGGCGTCCGCGGGAGTTACGGTAATAAACCGGCCGGAAATTCCGGAGACGGTTGCAGAGCACCCGTCCTCTTCCGTCGGCGGCGCAGGCCGCGCGGCAGGTTCGCGTTAACACACATTGATTTGGCAGGTTTTCGATGGGCCGTTTGTCCCACGAGGCGACGCGCCCAGAGTAAGTCGGCTTGCTGTGGTATTGTGCAAAATCAGAGTTGAGATCAAATATTTTGGCTTGGGCGATTAGGCGGTAGTACGACGCCGGATTTCGCTTCAAGAATGTGGATTGCGCCGCGGGGTATTGAGCACCAACGATGTGCACATTTTGGCGAAACATACTGCGCTTTTCGATTTTAGCCGTGCTCGCTGCGTATTTCACCGGAATTCCTGTTGTAGCGCAGAACCCGGACGAGGGCGTGATTCGGCTGGACGTGAGCCTTGTGCTGGTGGACACCACGGTGAAGACGAAGGCCGGGCAAATCATGGGCGAATTGAAGAAGGACGACTTTGAGGTTCGCGAAGATGGCGTTAGGCAAAAGCTGGAGATTTTCAGCCGCGACGAGCTGCCGCTGAATGTTGCTCTGGTATTGGATTTAAGCGATTCGATCGGACCATTTCTGGGACCGCTGCGTGATGCGGCCAATACTGCGCTTGCGGCGCTTAAACCGGAAGATGAGGTGGCGTTGTTTACGTTTTCGACGGAAGCGGAGTTGCGCGTGCCGTTCACGAATGACAAGAGCAAGATTGCGCAGGAGATCAGCGCGTTCCATGTGGGCGGGGCCACGAATATCAATGATGGGATTTTTGTGGCCGCCAAGTATTTGCTCAATGGACCGCCGAGAGGCCGGCGGGTGATCATTCTGATCAGCGATGACGTTGGCACGGATGCGGGTGGACAGGGGACTCGGGACATTGTCACCGAGACGATTGCGGCGGATGCGGTCTTATACAATTTGAAGATTCCGGGATACAACCCGCCGTCAACGCTGTTCGCCGCGAGCATGATTCCCGGGCTGGTGAACATTCGCAGAGTTACGGAGCAGACGGGCGGAGAAATCTTCGACGTCAAGGACGTGGCGCATTTGGACGCGGCGTTTCGCGCGCTGATCGAGCGGATCAAGACGCGCTACACGCTGGGGTACTACACGAAGGCGACGGCGGCTGAGGGCAAGCCGCATAAGTTGGATGTACGCCTGGCGTCGTCGTTTGGAAAAAAAGGACACGACTACGTTGTCTTGGCCAAGAACGGGTATTACGTGCACTGAGAAACGTAGGCAAGAATTGCGGGGAAGAAGCTGGACGAACGAGCTCGGACAATGTTGTTTAAAAATGCGACAGATTTCGTTCGCAGTCTTGTTCGAGAGGCGGGAGGAGAGTTCATGCGAGCGGCGAAAATCATTTTAAGCGTCACCGGCATTTTGGCGGCTGGCGCAGTGGGGCAGCGAGTTTCTGCACAGACGGATGTGCCGGGCAAACGCATCGTGATTGCGGCGAGGACGGTGTTCGATGGCAGGGGCGGGGTGCTGCACGACACGCGGATTGTGATTGAAGGCTCGAAGATTGTTGCGATCGATGCAAAAGCGGGGCCGGTGGACTACGACTTGGGTGGGCTAACGGTGATGCCGGGGTGGATTGATGCGCACGCGCATATCACGTGGATTTTTGGGAAGGACGGCAAGAACGCGGGGATGGGCGGGACGTCGCAGGAGGATACGTACAAGGCGGCTTCGAATGCTTGGGTGACGCTGATGGCGGGGTTCACGACGATTCAAAGCCCGGGATCGCCGAATGATATTCCGTTGCGCGACGCAATTGCGAAGGGAATGCTGCCTGGCCCGCGCATCCTGACGGCCGCGGAGCCGTTGATTGGGCGCGGGGAACAGAGCGGGACGCCGGAGGAGATTCGGGCGTTTGTGCGGAAACAGAAGGATGCGGGGGCGGACATCATCAAGATTTTTGCTTCACAGAGCATCCGGCAGGGAGGAGCAGTGACGCTATCGCAAGAGCAATTGGGCGCCGCGTGCGATGAAGCCAAGAAGCAGGGGCTGAGGACCCTGGTGCATGCGTATAAGGATGCAGTGCGAGCGGCGACGATTGCGGGATGCACGGAGATCGAGCATGGTACGCTGGCGACGGACGATGATTTGAAATTAATGGCGGAGAAGGGGACGTATCTGGATCCGCAGGCGGGGCTCATCATTGAGAACTACCTGCTGCACAAGGAACAATACGTGGGAACGCCGGGGTATACGGCGGAGGGTTTTGCGGCGATGGAGAAGATTTTGCCGATGAATTACGAGCTGGTGCAGCACGCGATGAAGACACCGGGACTGAAAGTTGTGTTTGGTACGGACGCGGTGGCGGGGGCGCATGGGCGCAACGCGGAGGAGTTTATTGACCGGGTGCGAGATTGTGGCGTGGATCCGATGAAGGCGATGGTTTCGGCGAATTCGCTGGGTGCGGAAGCGATGAGGCTTGGTGATCAGATTGGGTCGATTGCGCCGGGACTGCAAGCAGACATCATCGCGCTCGATGGGGATCCGCTGAAGGATATTACGGCCGTGCGGCGGGTGGTATTTGTGATGAAGGGCGGGACTGTTTACAAGAACGCGGCGCGCAGCGCGATTCCGGTTTATGCGGGCGTTCAGCCTTGATTTGAGCCATCCGCAGCCTGCATTCTGGGGGCGGTGGCGTGTTTCGAGGTGCATCGCCTTCGCGTTGCGAATGGCGGTTGCTGGGAAGGTCCGCGGCTGATATGATTTTTGCGATGTGCTGCGAAACGCGGTTGCGCGTCCCGCCCCTCTTCTGCAAGCTTTCCTACAGGTGCAAACATGAAGCTCATGATCAGTTACAAAAACGTCGAGGCACACAAAGCAGTGGAAACCGAAGTCGAGCGTCATATGGGTAAGTTGGGGAAATTGCTGCAGAGTTATTCGCCGGATCTGGTGCAAGTGCACGTGACATTTTCGAAGAACCTGCGGACGGAGGAGAGTTGCTGCGCGCTGAATTTGTCGCTGCCGTCGGCAACGCTGCATGCGACGAGTACGGGAGCGAGTGTGCGGACGAGTTGCAAGAAGGCGTTCAGCGAATTGGAAGCGCAGGTGAAGAAGCATCAAGCGATGCTGCGTAAAGATTACGAATGGAAGCGCAAACGGCCGCGGGTGCGCATCGAAGCACTTTCCTGAGAAACCTGAGTGTTGAGTCGTAAGCCGCAGAATGGATGTCACGGTTAAAAATGCCGTGCGGCGTGTTGCCGGCGGTTACCCGGAGTTTTGTTAGCCTATATTTTTCCACCCTCTTCTCCCCCTTATACCGTGAGTAGAGAAGTGCCCGAATCGAGGGCGCGAGATGTGTGCTTGTTTTACTTGTTCGGTCGTAAGGATGAATTCACTGTGCCGGCTTCGGACGCCGGAAGAGCCGAATGGAGGATGACCATGAAAGCTGGGATGGCTGCGGTTCTGGTTTTTGCGGTGACAATGAGCGTTCAAGCCAAGGATGCGCCGTCGTATGAAAAAGGCGTGCTGATGCAGATGGAATCCGCCGCTTGCGGTTACGCGGAGAAAGATGGCAAGACGGTCGCTGGAGAAATCTTCGGGACGGACGGCCAGCACAAGAACACCAAGGAAATGCTATGTCAGGAATATGTGCTGCAGACGGAGCGGATTACGTACCGCATCCGGCCAAAGGACGACAAGCACCCCGTGCTTTTGCCGGTTGGAGAGACGGCGCAATTCCGGATTCACAAGGACAAGATGCTGTTGCGAGTGCCGGAAACAGACGGCAAGGAACGGGAATATCTCGTTGTATCTATGACGCCGCGATCGGATGTTGCGTTGGCGAGCCGGCAGCCGGCGCAGTAAGCGCCTGGCAGGTGAACCGAAAGAATTAGCCGCGTTCCGATTCGAGCTCTTGGATTTTAAGGAGCGTGGCACTGAAGGGGGGATTGCAGGAATTCACCTACTTGCATACCTGCAATCTCGTCTTTAGATTTTGTGTTGAGAACAAAGCTTCGATTTCTCCTCCCTTTCCGGCGGATTCCCAACTCCATTGCCACCTTCTCTGTTTTTGAGGGTCCTTCTGTGAGGCAAGAGAATTACCTTTGGTGCGCGAGGGATGACGTTTTGCTTGTCCGGCCCGGAATACTGCTCCAACATGAATTGAAGCGAGGGGGGCTGGCAGGGGCCGGAGCATGGCGTCCGTTCTGGAAGTGCAAGAACTTCATGTTTCGTATCGTGATGGCGAGGGAGAAGAGCGCGCGGCCCTGGCTGGCGTGAGCTTTGATCTCGCGCCCGGAGAAATACTTGGCGTGCTCGGGGAATCGGGATCGGGGAAGAGCACGCTCGCGACAGCGCTAGTGCGATTGCTCGCGGTGAATGGACAGATCACTCGAGGCGCGGTGCTTTTTGAGGGGAAGAATCTTCTGCGGGCTGCGCCGGAGGAGTTGCGGGAAATTCGCGGGGGGCGGATTTCGCTGATTTTTCAGGAGCCGTCGCTGGCGTTGCATCCGACGATGCGGGCGGGGGAACAGGTTTATCAAGTGCTAGCCGCACATGGGACGTCGGGCAAGAGTGCATTGCGTGAAAAAACGCGGCAGATCTTCGCGATGGTCTTTCCTGAAGAGGCGGAGCGGATTGCGCGGTCATATCCACATGAGCTGAGTGGAGGGCAGCGGCAACGGGTGCTGATTGCGCAGGCGGTGGCTTGCGGGCCGAGTGTGATCCTTGCGGATGAGCCGACGGCGTCGCTAGATCCTACGACGCAGATGGAAATTCTTGGGGTGTTTCGAACGCTCCGGGAAAAACTGGGGGTCGCGATGATTTTCATCACGCACAATCCGGCGCTGCTGGCGGGGTTTGCGGATCGCGTGCTGGTGCTTTATGGCGGGCGCGTTGTGGAGTTGGGGCCGGCGAAGGTCCTTGGCGAGCCGCGGCATCCTTACACGAAGGCTCTTTTTCAATGTGTTCCGGCAGGATTCGGAGGGAACGGAAATGCGCGCAAGGCAAGACTGCCGGCCATTGCGGGCGAGTCATCGGTTTCGGCGTTGCCGCTGAAGGGCTGTGCGTACGAACCGAGGTGCGCGGAACGAATGGACGTTTGCAGGGAGCGTGAGCCGGAGCTCTTGAGCGTGAATGAAGGACATAGCGTTTCTTGTTTCAAATATGAAAAGTGAAGATTTCGCAGACACCGAGACATGCAGACGCTGATAAAAGTGGAAAATCTGGTGAAGCGTTACGCAAGGAGGAATCCTGCGGGTGGGCAAGAGGAGTTGCTCGCTCTCGATGGCGTTTCGTTTGAAGTTTTGGCCGGGAGTACGCTGGCGGTCGTGGGAGAGTCGGGATCGGGGAAAAGCACGCTCGCGCTGTGTTTGGCCTGTTTGGAGGAGGCGACGTCGGGGAGCATCTGGCTCGAGGGAAAGGACATTTGCAAAGTTGCGGAGAAGGAGCGGAGAGAGATGCGGCCGCAGATTCAGATGATTTTCCAGGATCCAGCGAATTCGCTAAACCCTAGATGGAGGACACTCGAGATCGTTACGGAACCGCTAGTTTTGCGGGGCGGAATTTCGCGGGACGAAATGAAAAAGCAGGTTTATGCGTTGCTGGGGCGCGTTGGACTTCCTGCGGAGACTGCAAAGAGACTGCCCTGTGAATTGAGCGGCGGGCAGAGGCAGAGGCTGGCGATTGCGCGGGTGCTGGCGCTCGAGCCGAAGGTACTCATTTTGGATGAGGCGCTTTCAGCGCTGGATTGTTCGGTGCAGGCGCAGATTGCGAATCTTTTGATGGAACTGCAAGGCGCTCTGGGGATGACGTACGTGTTCATCACGCATGATTTGGGGATGGCGGCTCATCTTGCGGACGAAATCGTTGTGATGAATGGCGGACGAATTGTGGAGCGAGGGCGCGCCGAAGAAGTATTGCGGGAGCCGCGGGAGGAAATCACGCGGCGATTGGTGGCAGCGGTTCCACGACTCACGCGTTCGCCGCTAGCGCCGATCGGGCGATGATGCGTTATTTTCTACGCCGATTGGGGCATGCATTCCTGCTTATCTTCGGAGTTTCTATTCTTGCGTTTCTGTTTACGACGCTGGCGCCAGGGAATTATTTCGATGAGATGCGGTTGAATCCGCAAATTGCGCCGGAGACGGTGGCGGCGCTGCGCGCGCAGTATCAGCTCGACCGGCCGCTGGTAGTGCGGTATGCGTCCTGGGTGAATTCGCTGATTCACGGTGAGATGGGATTTTCGTTTGCGTACAACAGTCCTGTGGCGCCGCTACTGTTGGTGCGAGCACGGAATACGTTGTTGCTGACGGTCACGGCCACGGTGCTTGCCTGGGGAATCGCGCTGCCAGCCGGAGTGTGGAGCGCGGAGCGAGTGGGACGATTGCCGGACCGACTGATTTCGTGGGGCACGGCGGCGCTTCTGGTGATTCCGGATTTGGCGCTGGCGCTCGGGCTGCTGGTGCTTGCCGTTCGAACGGGGTGGTTTCCCACGGGGGGAATGGCTTCGGTCGATTTTGAGGATTTTTCATTGCTCCACAAATTGAGAGATTTGGCTTTGCATCTGGCGCTGCCGATTCTGGCATTGGTGCTTTCTGCTCTGCCGCTGCTGGTTCGGCATGTGCGTGCGGCGGTGGCTGAAGTTCTTGGCGCTCCGTTTATGCTCGCGGCGCAAGGGCACGGAATTCCCAGGCGGACACTTTTGTATCGGTATGCGCTGCCGGCGGCGGCGAATCCGCTTATTTCACTTTTTGGATTTAGCATTGGCGCGCTGTTGAGCGGGTCGCTACTGATCGAGGTGGTGATGAGCTGGCCGGGGCTTGGGCCGTTCCTGTTGGAGGCGATTCTGTCGCGAGATTTATACGTCGTGATTGGCGGGGTGTTGTTCTCGACGGTATTTCTGGTGACGGGGAATTTTCTGGCAGACATGCTGCTGTATTGGGCGGACCCGCGCATTCGCACTAAGAGCGGGGCGCGATGAGACTGCGGCGGAGCGTCGCGAAATGGCTCGTCGTGCTTGGTGTTTTGCACGGTATTGTCGTTTGCGCGGGATTCTTCGCGCCGTACGATCCGGCGGAGCAGGACCGCAAGAGTCCGTATTTGCCGCCGATGCGGGTTCACGTCGTGGATGAAGAAGGGCATTTCCACGCGCGGCCTTTTGTGTATGCGTTTCGATTGCGGCAAGGAACATTTGACCAATATGAGGAAGACGCGGCGCGGAGTTATCCTCTTAGATTTTTCGTGCGTGGGGCGCGGTACCGGTTGTTGGGGATCCTGCCTAGCCGTTTGCATTTGTTCGGGGCGGAAGACTTACGGATTTATTTGCTCGGCACTGATGCGTATGGACGGGACCAATTGTCGCGGTTGGTGTTTGGGGGACAGGTGTCGCTATTGGCAGGACTGCTGGGCGCGGGAATTACGCTGAGCCTTGGCCTTTGCATTGGCGCGGTGGCGGGCTACTACGGTGGGTGGAGAGATGACGTGCTGATGCGCGTCGCGGAGCTTTTTCTAGCGTTGCCGTGGTTGTATTTGCTTTTTGCGGTGCGAGCGTTTTTGCCGCTGACCGTGCGGCCGCTTGCGGCGTTCTTCTTGATTGTCGCCGTGATCGGAGCGGTGGGGTGGGCGCGGCCGGCGCGACTGGTGCGGGCGGTAGTGCTCAGCGCGAAGGAGCGGGATTTTGTGCGGGCTGCGCGGGGGTTTGGGGCGAAGGATGTTTATTTGCTGCGGTGGCACATTTTGCCGGAGACGGGCAGCGTGCTTTTGACGCAGGCGGCGATTCTGGTACCGCAATACGTGTTAGCGGAGATGACGCTGTCGTTTCTTGGGCTGGGCGTGCCGGAGCCAGTGCCGAGTTGGGGAAATTTGCTGTCCAGCCTGCAGCAATATAGCGTTTTGGTTTCTTATTGGTGGATGTACTTGCCGACGCTGGCAATGGTGCCGTTCTTCCTAGGATACCTTGGGTTAGCGAGTTCATTGCAGGAGCGGGGCCCGGCGTACAAGATAGAAAGGAGGAGTCTTGGGAGCCTGACGTGAAAACCAGAAGTGCAAAGCCCCTGCGCTGCCTACGGCTCTTGAGTTTGGTCCTGCCTGCTTTGGTGTCTGCTTTCGGTCCTGCCGAAGCTACTCCGCAACAGAAAAATACGAACGAAGAATTGCTGGTGGTTCCTGGGGATGCGGGCCATTCCGGCGGGCGGCTGGTGGTTTCGCTGCGTGGGGAACCGAAGACACTGAACCCGTTGATTGCCGCGGATGCGCGGTCGCGTGAAGTGATTGGGGTGATGCAGGCGGATCTTGTGCACATTAACCGCGCGACGCAATTGACGGAGCCCGCGCTGGCCAAGTCCTGGAAGATATCTGCGGATGGGCTGGAGTATACGCTGGTGCTGCGGAAGGGGCTGAGATTTTCGGATGGTCAGGCGCTGGATGCGGATGATGTGGTGTTCACGTTTCGCGTGTATCTGGATGAGAGCGTGCACGCTCCACAGCGGGATCTGTTGATTGTTGGTGGGAAACCGATTGTGGTGCGAAAGGTGGACGCGCAAACGGTAGTGTTTCAGTTGGCGAAGACGTATGGGGTTGGGGAGAGACTGTTCGACGGGCTGGCGATTCTGCCGCGGCATTTGCTGGAGAAACCTTACCAAGAAGGCAAGCTAGGACAGATAGGGACGCTGGCGACGGCGGCGCCTCAATGGGCGGGGATGGGGCCGTTCCGGTTGAAGGAGTATGTGGCGGGGCAGCGGCTGGTGCTGGAGCGGAATCCTTATTATTGGAAGACGGATGCGAAAGGGAATCGGCTGCCGTATTTGGATGAGCTGGTGTTTTTGTTTGTGCCGAACGCGGATGCGCAGGTACTGAAATTTCAATCGGGCGAGACGGATGTGATCAGCCAGGTGAGCGCGGAGAATTTCTCGGTGTTATCGCGGCAGCAGAAGAGTTACGCGATGACGGATGCGGGACCGGGGCTGGAATATAACTTTCTGTTTTTCAACTTGAATGATGCTGGGGAGAAAACTTCGCCGGAGATGCAGCGGAGACAGAAGTGGTTTCGCGAGGTGAAGTTCCGGCAGGCGGTTTCGGCGGCGGTAGATCGTGAAGCCATTGTGCGGCTGGTGTATCAGGGGCGTGGAGGGGGGATTTGGGGATTGGTGGCGCCGGGGAACCGGCGATGGGGAGATGAGAATCTCGCGCACCCGGCACGGTCGTTGGAGCGGGCGAGGGCGCTGTTGAAGGAGGCTGGGTTTTCCTGGAGCAATGGGGCGGATGGCGAATCCGTGCTGCAGGATGCAGATGGGAAGGCGGTGGAATTTTCGATCCTGACGAGTTCTTCGAATGCGGAGCGCGCGAAGATGGCGGCGCTGATTCAGGACGATTTGAAGCAGATTGGCATGCGCGTGCAGGTGGTGTCACTGGAATTTCGGTCGCTGCTGGATCGCGTTACGCAGACGAAGGAGTACGACGCTTGCGTGATGGGGATTGCGAGTTTCGACGCCGATCCGAATTCCGATATCAACGTGTGGCTTTCGAGCGGGGGCACGCATCTGTGGAATCCATCGCAGGAGCATCCTGGCACGCCGTGGGAGGCGGAGATTGATCGGCTGATTGGGGAGCAGATGTCGGCGCGGACGTTTGAGCAGCGGAAAAAACTGTATGACCGCGCGCAGGAGATTCTCGCGGAGTATCAGCCGATGATTTTTTTGGCGAGTCCGGACATTTTGGTGGGGGCGAAGAATTCGGTTGGCAATTTTCATCCTGCGGTTTTGGAACCCTATGTACTCTGGAATGTGGAACAGCTTTATCTGAAAAGTTCGCCAGAGAACGGCGCGCGATGAGTCCGGTGACGGCCAAAGCGCCGAAAAAGGCGGCGCAGGCGTGGAACGATACGCGGCTCGTCAAGGAGTGCCTCGCAGGCAATCAAGAAGCATGGTCCCTGCTTGTTGATAAATACAAGGCGCTTATCTATTCGATCCCGGTGAAATATGGGCTGTCGCAAGCGGAAGCGGCGGATGTGTTTCAGGCGACGTGCATGGAATTGCTGGTGCGCTTGGCGGAGTTGCGAGAGCCGCGGGCGCTGCCGAAATGGCTGATGCAGGTGGCGCATCACGAGTGCTACCGAATGAAGCGGCTGAATCAGCGGGTGGTGAGCCGTGACGCGGAGCCGGATTTGCCTGAGCCGGAGACGCCGGCGATGGCGGAAAGCCTTGTGCAGCAGACGCAGGAAGAGCAGATGTTGCGGGAGGCGATTGCGTCACTTACACCCCAATGCCAGCGGCTGGTAGCGCTGCTGTTTTTCGAGATGCCTGCGCGTCCGTACGCAGAGGTGGCTGCGGAATTGGGACTCGCGGTGGGATCGATCGGATTTACGCGGCAGAAATGCATCGAGCGGCTGCGGCGGCAACTCGAGGAACTGGGTTTTTGCTGATGCCTGGGACTCTTACGAAAACTTCAGGCGAAGCGCTGATCGCTGAATTGGGGCAATTGTCCAGCGAAGCGGACCGGCGCAAATTTCTTACAAGACATAAGAGCTTGATCCGGCGGGAGACCGTCGAGCAGCTCGCGCGGCTGGTTGTTCAAAAAGTTCGTGTGAGCACGCAGGAAGCGCTGCATCTGGCAGAGGCGGCGGTGTTCATTGCGAAGCGATTGCGCCGCAAAGATGCGCTGGCGCTTAGCTTACGCGCTAAGGCGAATGCTCTTTATTCTTCGGGCGACTATCGTGCGGCGATCGAACATCACCAGCAAGCTTTCGAGCTTTACGAGGGGCTGGAGATTTGGAATGAGGCGGCGCGGACGCTGAGCAGCTCGATCCAGCCGCTGATCCTGGTCGGAGAATATGACAAGGCGTTTCAGGCGGCGGAACGCGCGCGAGAGATTTTTGCGCGGCTGAGCGATCCGTGGCGGCTGGCGCGACTGGAAATCAACGTCGGGAATATTTATCACCGGCAAGACCGATTCGAAGAATCCATTGCACACTACGAGGCGGCTTATACGGGGCTGATGCCGTACAAGGACACGGAGGGAATTGCGGTTGTCCTAAGCAACATGGCGGTGTGCCTGATCAGCTTGAATGATTTTCCGCGGGCGCTGGCAACGTATCAGGGGGCACGTTCGTTCTGCGAGCAGAACAATATGCCGCTGCTGGTGGCGCAAGCGGATTACAACATTGCGTATCTTTATTATCTGCGCGGGGAATACAGCCGGGCGATTGAGGCGCTGTACGCGGCGCGGCGCGCATGCGAAGCGACCGGCGATGCCTACCACTTTGCGCTGTGCCATTTGGACCTTTCGGACATTTACCTGGAACTGAACCTGAGCGAAGAAGCGCGGGAGATGGCGCATGAAGGATTCCTGCGATTCGAGAAGTTGGGCATGGGCTATGAGGCGGCGAAAACGCTGGCGAATGAAGCGACGGCGTACGGTCAGCAGGGAAAGTCGGTTCAGGCGCTGGAGCGGTTTGCGAAAGCGCGGGAAATGTTTGGGCGGGAGAAGAATCTGGTTTGGCCGTGGCTGATTGACTTGTACCAGGGATTGCTGCTTTTCCAGGAAGGAAGGCATTTTGAAGCGCGGCGGCTGTGCGCGGCGGCGGCGGCATTTTTCGATCAGACGGCGCTCTCTGGAAAAGCCGCGCTTGCGCATTTGCTGCTGGCGCGGATTGCGCTGCAAGTGGGGGACGCGGGCGAAGCGCAACAGGAAACGGAGAAATCGCTCGCGAGGCTAAAAGGAGTTCAGACGCCGGTGCTGGCTTATCAAGCGCACCTGCTCGAAGGTCAGATTGCTCATGCGCGCAAAGACCGGCCCGCGGCGCACCGGGCCTACCTGGAATCAAGGAAAGCGCTGGAAGCGTTGCGGAGCCGGTTGCAGGGCGAGGAGCTGAAAATCTCGTTTGTCAAAAACCGGATGGAGGTCTACGAGGCGCTAGTGGATTGGTATATTTCGGGGGATGGGACGGACACGTCCGCCCAAGAGGCCCTAGCGTGCATGGAAGCCGCGAAATCGCGGAGCATGATCGAGATGATCTTTCAAAGCGGACAAAGCCTTCCGCTGGGAGACGCGGGGCAGAGCGACCTGGTTCGCCGGATTAGAGATTTGCGCGAAGAACTGAACTGGTACTACCACCGGATCGAGTTGGAAGAGCTACGACCCGAGGAAAAATCGGGGCAACGACTGCAGGGTTTGCAGGAAAAGGCGCAGTCGCACGAGAAGGAATTGCTGCGAACACTGCGGGAGTTGCCGGCGCATGAGCGGGAAAACGCGACGCTGGAAGCGCCAGCGGATTTTTCGCTTACGAAGCTGCAAGCCAATCTCCCGGAGGACGCGACAATGGTGGAGTATTTCTCGGCGGGGGAGCAGCTGGTTGCCGCGGTAGTGACGCGCAGGGAGATTCGAATCCTGCCGGTGACGGTGCTGTCGAGAGTGACGCACTTTTTGCAATTGCTACGATTTCAACTGTCAAAGTTTCGGATGGGAAATGAGTACGTGCAGCGGTTTGAACAAGCGCTCCTGCGAGCCACGCAGAGTCACCTGGAGTCACTGTACGGCGAATTGATTGCGCCCCTGCGACCGTTTTTTCAAGGGAAGCAGCTCATTGTGGTACCGCACGGTTCGCTGCATTTTTTGCCATTCCATGCGCTGCGCAATGGGGAGGAGTATCTCTGCGATGCGTATGCGGTTTCGTATGCGCCCAGCGCGACGGTTTTCTCGTTGTGCCAGGAGAAAACGGCGAGCGCGAACACGGATTCGTTGATTCTCGGAATCGCGGATGAGCGAGCGCCGGAAATACTGGATGAGGTGCAAGGAGTTGCAGCGCTGTTGCCGCAGGCTTCGCTGTATCTTGGGGAGCAAGCGACATCTTCGTTGCTGCGCGGAAAGGGTGCGCAGAGCGGCTTGCTGCATATTGCGACGCATGGCGTGTACCGACAGGATAACCCGATGTTTTCGGGGATCCGACTGGGAGATGGATATTTGAATTTGTATGACCTCTACCAGGTGAGACTGAACGCGAAACTGGTGACGTTGAGCGGTTGCGCGACGGGGATGAACTTCGTTGCGGCCGGGGATGAATTACTCGGGCTGCAGAGAGGACTCTTCTGCGCTGGGGCGACGACGTTGTTGCTGTCCTTGTGGGACGTTCATGATCGAAGCACGTCGCAGTTGATGCAGGCCTTCTATCGAGAGTACATCGCGAACGGAAATATGGCCGACGCGCTGCAGCTAGCGATGAAAGAGCTTCGTCGGAAAAATCCTCATCCTTACTTCTGGGCCCCCTTCGTTCTGGTCGGCAAAGTTACTGATTCCACGAGACTTAGCTAGCCTTCAGATTCTCTATACTTTTGGAGGTGCTGCGGTCCCTTATGCCACGAGGGTTGAATCATCACCCCGTGCACTGGGGAGTGCGTGGGGGAGCGAAAGGAATCTGGGGGGAAGAGATGGAACATTTTAAGACAGAGAAGTGGATCGACTTTGTGAATGAAGTGGTGAGCGCGGAAGAGAAGAAGTTGATGGAGAAGCACCTGAAGGAGAGCTGCAAGCGCTGCATGGAAACCGTATCGGTCTGGCAGAGAGTTCGAGAATCGGGTGCGGCGCAAGGGAACTATCAGCCGCCGGAAGGCGCCGTCAGACTTGCCAAAGCAGCATTTGCGGGCGCTGGGTTGGCGGGTCACAGAAAGGGAGCGGACAGCCGGATTAAGGTGCTCTTCGATAGTTTTCTGCAGCCGGTTTTCGAAGGAGCGCGATCGGCAGGAGTCAGCACACGACAAATGCTCTATCGCGCGGACCCATATCAGATTGATGTGCAGGTGGAGGGGAAGCCTGGCAGCAACCGCATCGTGATTACCGGCCAACTGCTGGACTTGAGCCATCCGGAGATCATTGCGCAGGACACGCGGATCCTGCTCTCGAATATGCGCGGGCAGGTGGTGCATACAGTGGCGAATCAGTTCGGCGAGTTTAGCGGAGAAGTGGAAAACAGCGGCGACCTGCAAATGACGTTTGCGCGACCGGGCGGCCAGCCGATTGTGATTTCGCTGCGAGAAGCGCTGGGGCGGCTGCCGGGAGGCAAGGCATGAAAGGCAATGTTTTCATGCAGTTAGAGAGCGTCGCATCTTTGGTACGGAAGTACCAAGCCCGCTGGGAGTTTTGTTTGGTCAAGAAGGCACACTCGTACTATTGGCGGAGAAAGCTTGCCCAAAGAAACTAGAAGGGCAACTGACTGCGCCTATAAACGAGTAATTCAATGGTGGAGAACCCCTTAGGGGTAGCAAATATGAAACGCATAACCCTCGTTGTTGCGATGATCGTTCTGACGCTGGTGGTTCCAAGCCCTGCGGCAGCGCAAAATCGCTATATCGTGCGCACCACGGGCGGGTTGTCCTCCGTCCTCAATCTTTGCAATCTGCTCCAATGTCAGGTGCAAGGTGGGTTGGATGGTCAGGTTGGCCAGACGTTTCTGGTGACCGGCTCTAACAATCTACTTGCCAATCTTGTGAATGGCACCGTCAGGCTTTTGGAGTCCTTGCTGGGCATCGTCAGCATTGAAGCCGATCGACTGCTGCCCATTCCACAAGCGCCCTTGCCTAGTATTCCATCCGGCCTTTACGACTCTGCTCCGGTGAATTACTACGGGACGATTGTGTGGCACGGGTATGCGGACCAGCCTGCGGCGCAGATCATCCGGTTGCAGGACACGCAGAACGGATTCGGAATCGCCGGCACCGGCATCGTCGCAGTGATTGATACAGGCGTGGACGTCAATCATCCTGTTCTCTATCCCGTGATGTTGCAGGGCTATGACTTTACGCGGAACCAACCGGGGGCTTCGGAATGGCTCGACGTGCCTGGCTACCAGAATGGATACGTTGATACCGGCGCGCAGAACCAGCAACCGGGATACGTGCAGCAATCCACGGCTGCGGTGCTGGATCAATCCACTGCTGCGGTTCTGGACGGGAAAGACTATACAGCGTTTGGCCATGGCACGATGACCAGTGGACTCATCCACTTGATTGCGCCGAGAACGAAGATTCTTCCGCTGAAGGCGTTCTCATCGAATGGTACGGGATATCTGTCGAATATCGTCGCGGCTCTGTACTACGCGGTTCAGCACAACGCGAATGTGGTGAACATGAGCTTCGACCTGACCTCTTCTTCGCCATCGCTGAATCAGGCGGTTACCTACGCAAACAAAGCGGGTGTGGTTTTGGTTGCGGCGGCCGGTAATGAGAGCACAAGCGCGCCGGTTTATCCTGCGGCGCTTGACGGCTTCGTGGTCGGCATTGCTTCGACCTCGAATTACGACACACTTTCATCCTTCTCCAACTACGGCGCAGTGGATGTCTGGATTGCAGCTCCTGGGGAGGACATCGTCAGCACGTTCCCCGGTGGGACGTATGCGAGTGCTTCCGGAACATCGTTCAGCTCTCCAATGGTTGCAGGCACGGTGGCGCTGATGCTGAGTGCGGCAGAACAACCGGTGAATCAATCGCAAGCTGCGAAGGCGCTGGCGAACGCGCAAAAACTTACTCCGAACCTCAACAATGGCCGCTTGAATGTGTATCAGGCAGTGGCTTCCTGGGTATCCACCGGGAGCCGATAACAATAATGGCTGAGTCTCGGATTCCGGTGCTCGGCGAGGGAGCCCTATCCCTGCGGGCACCGGAATTCATTCGAATCAAGCAGCTCGAAGAACAAACTTCCGCGCTTCGAAGTTCCGTTATCTGCGCTTTCAACCAACTGTTGGACTTGAAAGACCTCAACACAGGCGTGCACAGCACGCGGCTGGCAGAGTGGGGCATGCGCGTGGGGCAGGAACTCGGGCTGGAAGAATCCGCGCTGCAGAATTTGGAAGTTGCGGCGCTGTTGCATGATATCGGGAAAGTTGGAATTCCGGACGCCATCCTCCGTAAGCCGGGCAAACTAGAGCCCGAGGAATATGCGCTGATGAAGAAGCATCCGGAGTACGGATGGGCGGTGCTGCGCATGCTGCCGGGATTCGAACGGGCGGCCCTGGACATTCTTCATCATCACGAAACGTTTGACGGGAAGGGATATCCGGCGGGATTGAAAGACACGGAGATACCTGTTGTTTCGCGGATTGTTTGTGTGATTGATGCGTTTGACGCGATGGTTTCTTCGCGGCCATATCGCAAAGGATTGCCGCACGAAGAAGCGGTGCGGCGGCTCAAGGAAGCGAGTGGGACGCAATTTGATCCTGTGGTGGTGGAGTGCTTCCTGACGTTTGCGCAGGCGGAGATGGCGACGGTTTTTGCCGCGGCTGGGACGTCGGTTTCCTCAGCGCTCTAAGTTCTTGTCATGCGTAGGCCACCAGGGAATTCGTGCACGTAGGGCTTCCGGTTCAACACTTCGAAGCAATCCAGACTTAAAGCTGAGGTTCGATTTGTCTCACGCGGCCTCTCCAACCTTCAGCGAGCAGATAGTGAGACATCCCAACTCTTTGGAGTTCCAGGGGCCAGGGAGATATTCGCTGATTCGAGGATTAAGTGCAGGGGAATTGGTCCGCGATCGCCGCGGCCTAGAGCGTCGTCGCCGGTTGCGAAAGCGGAAATTTCGAGTGGCCAGTCAGAATGCGTGATCTGCACTTCGAGCGAATTTCCGTTTGAAGTGAGCTGGTCGATTCGGGCTCCGGTACGCTCGGTAGTCTCAAGATGGTTGTTGCGGCTGGGGATTGCCAGCCAGAGACGGCGGATTGTCAGCGGTTTTGACGCCGTGAGCGATTCTGTTCGGTGAAGAGTGTTTCCTTGGAAGGACCAGGTTGCTTCAGAGATGAGATCTGGATCGAACGCTTCTCCGGCTTTGGAACTGACGACAACCCAATGCCGCCAGACTGCAGTGACGCTCATTCCGTTTGCGGCGGGATTGATCTCATCGGCTCCGTCGGCCGCAGCAATGGTCCGGCCGTCTTCGAGTTCGAGGAATGGAATGAGGCAGGGATATATTTTCTCCACGGGAGCTGCAAAACCGGGGAATCCGTGAGGCGCGGGCTCGTAGTCCGAAGTTGCGGCCTTTGGTCCGGTCACGAAAGGCAAAGCAAAATGAATGTTTCCCTGGCGAACAACCCAAACTCCAAATTTGCGGCGAGGGCCGTTTTGGAAATACTCAAAGCGGGCCACGTCAGCGAAATGCAACATGGCGGGAAAGCTTCTCACTTCTTCTTTTTCCAGCGCCTTCATGAACAACTGGTGAGCACCGGTCACCTTGCCGAAAAACGTTGTGGTCTGCTGCCATTCGCGCTCCTTGGTGATGTAGCTGTAGTCGCCTCTTCCAAAGGCGAAGATGGAGAGCAAGTGAGTTTCATCATTGAAGTCGTGGCGCAGCCAGGACCACGCGGCAAAATAGGCGGACGCAAGCTGGGGAAGCGGGGCGGGGCGGAATTCAGGATGATCGCCGAGGAAGGCAGCGATTTCCATGGTGTCCATGTAACTGATCGCGCCAAGGCTGCGGCCCCAGGAGTAACCGTAGCCGTCGGGGGAGAGCAAGTCCCACCAGAGATGCATCTGTTCTTTTAGAGAGGGCGCGACGGCTTTCATGAGGTCTTGGCGGCCGGCGAGTTCGGCGGCATCGAAAAGGGCTCTGGCGTACTCATTGGAGTAGCGGTCGTAACGGCCGGTTGGCAGAGCATCATCGGCGAAGAGGGCTCCGCCGGTGAATTGTTTTGCGGCCTGATTCAGCAAGTCGTCGAGAGAGGCGCGATCCTTATTGAGGCCCAATTCGTAGTCGATTGCCGCGATGCGCGCCGCGACTCCGAAATAATTTTCGGGGAGATGGATTAGCGTATGAGACTTTGCATCGTAAAAGCGGCTGGGGTCGAGCAAGGCAATGTATGTCTTTCTTTCTTCGAAAGATAATCCCCGCCATAGAGCGTTTTGGTTTAGAGCTTTTCCAAAACTCTCCAGGGCCATGGCTGCGTAGAGTTGGGCCCAGGTCTTTCCACCGTGGTCCAGTTCGATTTGGGCCATTTTTCCGAGCATTTGCGGGACGTCATGGCCTGCAATGGTCTTGGTTCCCGCGAGCTCGGAATAGGCGCCTAGAGCTCGCATGAATGTGCCCCAGGAAAACTCTCCGGTCGTGAGCGCTCCGACTACGCGATCCGGAGGGGGATCGAGAGTGTTGATATCGGCGACGTGGGCGGCGACCTCCTTTTGCAGAAAATCCCGGACCTGACGATTGAGTTCGGAAGTCTGGATTTGCGGCTCGTCGGCGGGCGCTTGTGCGAACGAAACGCAACTGGCACAGAGAAGACCTGCGAGAAGCAGTCCGAGTAGTTTCGTTGTAAGAAGTATTTTGTTTCGCATCGCGAGACCGATCACCTGTTCGTCAAATGAGTGCGCCCATTTCCAGACGACTCTACCTTGTGACCTTGTTCAGAGCACCGAACACGAATATTTCAACGGATGTAGTCTTCCCGGCACGGAGTGAACACGTCGATTACCAGGGAGTCTTCGACGGCGGATGCGCCGTGTTGCACGCCGCCGCGCACGACAAAGGTGTCACCGGTTCGAACATCGACGGTTTTTTCTTGGCAGGTGATTTTGATGTGGCCATGCACGACATATACGACTTGCTCGTGCGGATGGCTGTGCACCGTCCCGACCCAGCCCTTCACCATTTCATGCTCCGCGAGAAACAATTTGTCGTTGTAGGCGAGGACGCGGCGTTTCAGACCTTTCTCCGGAGATGACTCCTTGCCATCTTTGTGTGCGACTACGATGAAGTCCGGAAACGTTTTTGTTTGCGCGCTCATTTGCGTTCTCCAATTCACTCGGACAAGTACGAAGCTGCTTCTTCTGTGATGCTTGCACGACTCGATTGCTCAGCGTCCCAGCCAGCCTCCGTCCACGACAAGAACATGGCCGTGAACGTAATCACTGGCGGAGGAGCACAGAAAGACTGCGGCGCCGGCAAGATCACTTGGTTCGCCCCAGCGGCCCGCTGGAATCCTCTCTAGAATCTGACGGCTGCGGGCGGCATCGTCTCGCAACGCGGTGGTGATGTCGGTCGCCATATATCCGGGGGCGATGGCGTTGACGTTGATTCCTTTGGCGGCCCATTCGTTTGCCAGCGCTTTTGTCAGTTGCGCAACGCCGCCCTTGGCCGCCGCGTATGCGGGTACGAGAACTCCGCCTTGAAAGGAGAGCACGGAAGCGATGTTCAAAATCTTGCCCCCAGTGCCTTTTTCGAGCATGTGCCGCGCGGCCAGCTGCGACAGGTGGAACACGGCGGTCAGGTTTACGGCAATGAGTTCGTCCCAGAATTCAGCGGGGTATTCGGCGGCGGGAGCCCTGCGAATGATTCCTGCATTGTTCACAAGAATGTCGATGGAACCGAATTCGGAGACTGTTTTCTCGATGAGACCAGAGCAGGCTTTGGGATTTGCCAGATCCGCCGCGAAATAGAATGTCTTCCGTCCAGCAGAACGAATTTCGTCGCAGGCGGGGCCGGGCTTCGGATCTCGCCCGTGGCAACCGACGTTCGCTCCGGCTTTTGCGAAAGCCACGGCAATGGCAGCGCCAAGCCCGCGGTGCGAGCCCGTTACCAAGGCATTTTTGCCGCTCAACTGGAAGGCCTCAAGACTCATCGGAGAAAGCGCTCCATTCCTAATCGATTTTGGCAGGCGCCAGCTTCGGTGCCAGGAGTTGAATGATGAGCAAGGCCAGCAGATAAACTGAGCAAGCGAGGACGAAAAGTGGGACGTAGCTGTTGGCTCTCGCAACGATATAGCCGGTGGCCGTTTGCAGGAGGGCCCCGCCGATGGCTCCCATCATTCCTCCGATTCCTACGACGGAGGCGACCGCCGCTTTGGGGAAGGTGTCGGATGGGAGCGTGAATAGATTTGCGGACCATCCTTGGTGAGCGGCGGCAGCGAGGCCGACCAGACAGACGACGACCCACAGATTGTTCGAGAATGGCGCCCAAACCACGGGTACCACGGCCACGGAGCAGATCAGCAAGGCCATCTTGCGCGCAAAGTTCGGGCTTTTTCCTCGCTTCAGAAAGATAGCGGAAAGCCAGCCGCCTCCAATGCTCCCCACGATGGAGACAACATAGACCGCCACGACCGGCTTGCGACTCTGCGAGAGATTGAGGTGGAATGTTCCTTGTAAATAGCGGGGCAACCAGAAGAGATAGAACCACCAGATGGGGTCGGTGAGAAATTTGGCGATGGAGAAGGCCCAAGTTTCTTTTCTGGGGAAGAGCTTGACCCACGGTACGCCTTGAATCCTCTCTGGCGGATCACTTTGGATGATGGCCAACTCTTTCGCGGAAACCCGCGAGTGTGCCTCCGGTTTTGCATATAGCCATAGCCAGAAGCCGAGCCAAACAAAGCCCAGCGCGCCAGTACCGATGAACGCCCCTCGCCACCCGAGTGAAAAAACGAGAAAGGGCACCACCAGCGGCACCACGATATTGCCGATATTCGCTCCGGTATTGAAGATGCCCGTGGCCAGAGCACGTTCTTTTCTCGGAAACCACTCGGCCACCGTTTTGATGCAAGCGGGAAAATTTGCCGCCTCGCCCAAGCCGAGGATGAACATCGCTATACCGAACGTAACAACCGAGTAGGCTGCGCCCGGGAGCATGGCGGCGACGCTCCATATACAAATGGCAATCGCAAAGCCTTTGCGAGTACCCAGACGGTCCGTCAGGCGGCCTGCGCACACCAGCCCGATTGCATAGGCCGCCTGAAATGCTCCGGTTATATATCCATACTGGATGGTGTTCCATCCGATGACGGTTTCCAAGTATTTTTCGAGATAGCCGATGACACCGCGATCGACATAGGCAATCACGGTGGCGAGGAACAGGAGCGCACAGATGATCCAGCGGAAATTGCTGGATTGAGCGCCGAGGGCCGCCGCATTATCGGTCGCGGGGAGAGCCGACAATGGAGATTGCGGCGAGTTTGACAAATTCATCTGGAAAGTCTCCAGGGTTCTGTTATTTGCGGCCGACTTCTAATCCAGATCCGCCTTGCTGAAATCCCGGCTGAATATTCACGACGCCAAACTGGCGGTCTTCGACTTCGCGATGCGCGGCCATGGCCCAGAGAAAGGCAATGCGGTGGCCGGGAACGGAGACGTTCGGGTGATACCCGCTGGGCATCAATACGGCGTCGCCGTCGCGCACCACCGTTACCAGTTCCGGATAGTCGGTGTTGTTATACACCAGTTGAATGCCATACGCGGGTTCCGGCATGTCAAAGTAAACGTACATTTCTTCCAGCATCTTGGCGTGTTCGTGCGGAGGCCAGCTCGTCCAATTGCCCGGGTCTGAGTGCGTGAAGCCGGCCACCAGGCGTCCCGCTTGCACGTTTTTTGCGATCAGCATATTCAGCTGGCGCGAAGAACCGGGCCCGCCTGCGCTGAATTTCATCCCCGGATCCTTGGAAGTTTCCGCGTAACGCACAACTTGAAGCGGGTAATTACCTTTGACGTCGGAAGAAAACTCGGCGATATCTACTTCGCCTATTGTGGACACTTCGATCTTGGCGTCTCTCGGAATGTAGAGGGCGTCGAAGCGTTCAAGCTCGTATTCTTTTCCATCCGTTCGGACCGTGGCCCTGCCGGAAAGAACGATTAGCCCGGTTTCACGTTCGCCGTTGGCAAAGGCAACGCTTGGCATGGCGGAATCTAGCCTAATGCGTCCGTAGGCGAGATGGCACATGGTGCTGTTTTGTGGCGAAACAGAGATGTGGCGACCCGGTTTGGCGTTGGTACCTCGAAATATCATTTTTTCTACTGGACTTGGAGTGTTGGTGTTCATGGTTCCTTTAAACACGTAACGTGTTTCCTCGACTAGCTTAAAACAAACGAGTTTGCATGTAACTCCGGGTTGAACATCTCCGGCAGCCGGGATCAAGGTACTTCTCCCGGCTGCCAGTGATACATGAAATCGCATTCAGCAACAGGGCCTGCCGTCAGAATGTGAGACGAAGACCAAGCTGAAGCTGGCGCATGGCGCTCGCTGAGGTGATTACTCCGAATGTAGCCGTGCCCACCGTGGCGCCCGGAGAGTTCAGGCTCACGATATTGAAAACGTTATAGGCATCGGCGCGCAATTGCAGATCCAAGTGTTCCTTGAAAACAAAGTCGCGAGAGATCGCGAGATCCACGTCCTTAAACGTGGGGCCACGGAGCATATTACGCGATGAGTTTCCATCAATCGAAAGTCCGCTACTCGGACAGGTGGGAATCGTGCTGGGAATCTGGCAGAACGCGGCAGTATTGAACCACTCGGCCGCAGTGCGATTGCTCAAGACCGGGTTCTGCCCAGGCACAAGTTCGGCTCGCTCTGTGGCACTGTTGCCGGTCAGGTTGGCATCTTTGCCATCGAGAACTGTAAAAGGAAAACCACTATGGATGTTAATGATTGGTGAAATCGTCCATCCATTCGCGACTTCGCGCGCCAACAAATGGTTCCCATGATAGTAGTTCAATTGCCACACCAGCGCCGTCACAAACTGGTGACGAAGATCGAAATCCGCCGGCCCGCGTTCCAAGCCCAGATTGGTCATGTCCTCCGCCCCGCCCTGCGTGGTGTTGTTGTCCAGTTGGACGCTGTCAAAGGTATGGCTAAAGGTGTAGAAGCTGTACAGGATAAGACCATGAGTCATTCTTAGCTGGGCCGTTGCCTGGAGTCCGTTATACGAGGCCTTTTGATTGGATTGCACAAGCAAAACAGTGCCAAACGGACTTCCCGGTCCAGCGCAAGTGGCCACCCCAGGATTGTCGATCGGTCGGCGATCCACGATATTCGCGCCACTAGTGGTCGCGCAAGCGGGTGCGAGCGAGCCGGTAGCAGGAGCATTGATGTCTTGTGCGAAAGGCAAATCGTGGGTGAAATTGCCTACGTAAGCGGCAGATACGGTCAAGTTAGAGGTGAGTTGGCGCTGGATGGATAAATTGGCCTGATAGCTATACGGCCACTGGAAATTCTTCGAAAAACCGAAGAATGGCCCTCCGGGGGTGAGAAATTGCGGCGGAACGAACGGAAAAGGATCGATGCCGCTTACGCCGCTTCCGCTCCCGGCGGCACACGTCACCGTCGGACCGAGTGGTGAGCCCGAGGCGTTTTTGGCCACCAGCTTATTGTAGGGGCAGGAGAGCGTCGCGCCCTGCGGCACGGCCGTAAGGCCTGATCCCGTCACTTGCTGTGTGACGTTTGTGAAAGTGAAGCGTACGGCAGAAGGCTCGAAATTGGTGACAGTGTTCCATTCGTTGCCTGAAACGCTGCCGTAGAAAACTCCGGCACCGGCTCGGATCGAAGTTTTGCCGTCGCCGAAGGGATCCCACGCAAATCCGATTCTTGGTGAAACGTGATGCCACCGGACCGGCACGATGCCGCGCGTCACGCCCGGGTCACCAGTGAAGAGGGCGCCCTGCGGAGCCGTCGGAATCGCCGTCGATTGCTCTCCCACCTCGAAGCTGGTCCCTCGATTCTGAGGATCTGTGGGCGGTGTCTGAATGTCCCAACGCAAACCCAGGTTCACGGTTAGCCTAGGAAAGATCCGGAAATTATCCTGCACGAATAGCCCGGTGCTCCAATTGTTCGTGAAGCCGGTCACCGGGGCGTCCTGCGAGACAGACGTCGGCAAGCCCATCACGAAATTCGCGAGCGCCGGAACCGCGAGAGTCTTGCCCGACACGGCATCCTTGATGTTCGTGCCATTGAAGCCAAACACGCCGTAATTGTTCAACAAGGTTTCCTGAACGTCCTTGTCGAGAGTTTCATCGCCTCCGAACGAGATCGAATGCCGGCCGCGGGTTAAGTTAACCACGTCCCGCACTGAATAGAAGTTTGAACCCGCGACGGGCCCGGCGATGGCGCTCGCCGCCGTAAAGAAGCCCGTCACGGAGATCTGCGGGAGCGAGTGCGGCCCCTCAACTGTGAATTCCGAGCCAAGATCGCCCAAGGATGTGCCAGGCAGGTTGAGTCGTCCAGCAAAATTGCGCGTATAGCCGAGCCATAGCTGGTTCGCCAAATTGGGCCTGGCCGTCCAAGTATCGCTTACGTTCACATTCTGCTGCCGCCAGGTGAATTGCTGTACGTCCCATGGGATGTTGCCGTTGGGCTGGCCGGTAGTGGCATTCAGGGGAGGAACCTCATTGTTTCCGCTCGTGTAGAAGTAGCTTCCGCTCAGTCGTTGGTTACTGGTGAGAGTGTGATCCACCTTGATCAGAAATTCATCCGTGTTGTACGGACTCGGGGCCACCGCTTGGAAGGCGCCAGTGCCCGCCGTGGGGATATTGGGAAAAACGCTGGAAGTGAGCAGCGTCTTGGCGACGGGATCGAGCAACGAAGAGCAGATGACCGTCGGCGAACCGCACGTGTACTGGCTCGGCAAGGAGCCGCCTTTTAGAAGCGCGGCCATATTTCCTCCCGCCTCTGCCGATGTCGGCAATGTGGCGCCGTTGAACAGAAAGCTGCTGAGCTGGCGCTGACCCTGGTAGGAGCCGAAGACGAAGGTCTTGTCCTTTCGGATGGGGCCCCCGATGGTCCCGCCGAATTGCTGCCGCCGCAGAGGAGGAGTTCCAACTGTGGAGTCCCAGGGAGCGGCGTTCAGGGCATCGGTTCGCCAGTAATCGAACAGCCCGCCGTGAAAATTGTTCGTGCCGGTCTTTGTAAGCACTGTTATGACGCCAGCGGACATTTTTCCGTACTCCGCATTGTAATTATTCGTTTCGACGCGGTATTCCTGAATGGCGTCAGGATTGGGAAGAACGTTGCCCGTGTTGCGCAACCCGGTCATATTGATTCCGCCGTCGAGGTAATAGCTGACCGATCCCGCCCCGCCGTCCACGCCGCCATTAATGAAGGTTCGCTGCTCCGGGTATCCGAGGGTTATTACTGGATTTGGCTGGCCCGGATTGAAGCTGCTGTTCTGAACGCCTGGGGTGAGCTCCAGCAATTCATAGGCGTTACGGTTCACGAGCGGCAGGTTAACGACTTCTTGATTCTCAATCGTGCGCCCGATCTCCGGGCTGGTCGTGTTCACGAGCGGTACACTCTCAGAAACTGTGACCGTCTGGTTGATGTCTCCTAGCTGCAGCACCGCGTCTACACGGGCAGGTACATTCACTTCGAGCACGACACCCGCTCGCACGAATCTCTTGAATGACGGGGCTGCGATCTCCACCCGGTAGTTGCCAACCGGTAAAAATTCGATACTGTACTCGCCTTCGGCGCTCGTTTGCGCCGTTCGCGAGACGTTTGTGTCCGTGTTCGTTGCCGTCACTTGGGCGCTGGCGATCGTGCCGCCATTTGCATCGGTCACTCGGCCATAGATCGTACTCGTCGTGAGTTGCGCCCTCAAAACATTGGGAAGCAGCACGGCTACCAAGAAGAAAACCACCCTCACCGCGAATTTTCCAAGCATCGGCTTCTCCTATTTCTGCGCAGCGCACCTCTGCGCCTGTATATCCATGCTTCCCTCGAGACGCGGTACAGCCGCTCCGCCTCGCCAAAAGCAGGTCGTACCACACTATGAGACTGCATCCCACTCCCGAAACGGGCCGCAAAAAACCCGGCTTTCGCCGGGTCGTTCACATCCTTTACTTGGCTGCGCTGTGCATCAGCACCGCTTGTGCCGGCTGGTATCCCAGTTCGTCGGACAGCTTGCCGGCTGCTTCCATCAGCGCCCGGCCAATCTGCGGTACTCGCTCCTTGGTCATCCGGAACGCGGGTCCGGAGATGCTCATGGCCGCCGCCAACTTTCCGGAATGCGAACGAACAGCTGCACCGATGCACCGCAGGCCTTCCTCTTTTTCTTCGTCGTCGATGGCAAAACCCCGAGCGCGCACAGCTTTTAGCTCGGCTCTGAGTGCGGTCGCCGTAGTGATCGTATTTGGCGTGACCGGTTTTAGCCCCCAGCGGCGCACAATCTTGCTCACTTCCGAGTCTGGAAGCTCCGCGAGCATGGCCTTGCCGACCGCCGTGCAATACGCTGGCGCGCGGCTTCCAACGGTGCAGGCAGTTCGCACGCTGCGTTGCGATTCGACCTTTTCGACGTAAAAAACCTGACCTTCGTCGAGAATGCAGAAGAAAACGGTCTCGCCAAATTCGTCTTGCAGGCGGTCCAGATAGGGGCGCGCACGTCCGCGGAGGTCAAGGCCATCGATTGCGCGAGATCCCAGTTCGTAGAGTCGTAGCCCTAAACGATAGCGCCCCGTTTCCGGGTTCTTGACCACCAAGCGGTGCTGTTCCAAAACCATCATCAGGCGGTGGACGGTGCTCTTGTGAAGCTTCAGGGCAGGGCACAACTCCGCGAGACTGCAATCACTGGAGCTCTTGGCCAAGATGGCCAGGGCTGCCAAGGCGCGGTCGAGGACTTGGACTTTGTAAGGAGAACCGGTTGTCTTAGATTGTGGCACGCGTGCCATAATATGGAATTGTGATTTGTTGTCAAGAAGAAAAATCGATAGTCTGTATCGAAGCGGCGGTCGCAGTTTACAGGTGCTCCGACCGGCCGCCGAATGGGCAGCCCGCTATGGTAGCCGGGTCGCTTGGGTGACAGGACGCCGGGCCTTGTCATACCTGTTGTAGTTGTTCTTTCTCTGCGATGGATCGCGCATTGGTGTAAGACCATGCACGTGCGATCACATTCTGAAAATCTTCGCACGCGGCCAAGCGAAGTGCGCGGTAAATCTTTTCAATGTAAGATGTAAGAAGCGCCACAGGGGCGTAGCTCAGTGGTAGAGCAGCGGCCTTTTAAGCCGAAGGTCGTGGGTTCGATCCCCACCGCCCCTACCAACCTAACCGACTGAAAAAGCATGTGCTTGCTCAAGTCCATTTTCCCGTGTACCTCTGGTGTACCCTCCCTTTCAGCCGAAACACAATGCAATCGCCTCAAGGGGCGTCGGCCAAACTGGATATGGCTGGTTGGCTGACTTCCCAGATCTGGACTTGATAAATATCCAGTCCTTGGCAGCGATGGTAGACTGTCGAAGAGTAAATGGTCATTTTTCGCCAATCCATTAGTTTTCTGTCGATGATCGTACTGGTGACTTTGCTGGTTGGGGCTGTCGTTGTGCGCGGCCAGACGCGAGACGACAATTGGAAGCGGTGCGGGGGGAACGATCCCGACCGGAGCATCGCAGGATGCTCCACACTCATCCAGTCTGGCCAGGAGACAGGCAATAACATCGCGAAGGCGTATTACAGCCGCGGTTTGGCCTACGCGCACAAGCACGACTTCGAACATGCCGTTCACGACTTCGATCAGGCACTACGGCTGAATCCAAGCTTTGCCAATGCGTTCTACGGCCGGGCCTTGGCCTACGACCACAAGGGTGACTATGACCGTGCGATCTCAGATTACGATCAAGCCCTGCGGCTAAATCCAGACCTTGCCAATGCGTTCTACGGTCGGGGCGGGGCGTACGCATACAAGGGTGATTACGACCGCGCGATTCAGGACTACAATCAGGCGCTGCGACTAAATCCCAACTCTGCCGATGCATTCTATGGCCGCGGCTGGGCATACGAACATAAGAGTGATTACGACCACGCGATTCAGGATTTCGATCAGGCAGTGCGGCAGAATCCGCACCTTGCCATTGCATGGCGCGAACGAGGCCTGGCCTACACATACAAGGAGGATTACGACCACGCCATTCAGGACTATGATGAAGCGCTGCGGCTGAATCCAAGTGACGCTATTGGTTTCTACAATCGCGGCCTGGCACTCGCGCACAGAGGCGACTACGCCCGGGCGATCGAGGATTACAATCAGGCAATCCAGTTCAATCCAAAACTCGCGGATGCATTCTGCAGCCGGGGCAATGCCTACGCGCACAGGGGTGATTACGGCCACGCCATTCAGGACTTCGATGAGGCGCTGCGGCTGAATCCCAACCTTGCCATTGCATTCTCCGACCGGGCCTCAGCCCGCAAGCAAAGTGGCGATATGACCGGGCTATTCAAGACTACGATCAGGCGCTGAAGCTCACGCCCAACTCTGCCGATGCATTTTATGGCCGCGGCTGGGCATACGCACGCAAGGGTGATTACGACCGTGCTATTAAGGACTACAATCAGGCATTGAGGATCAATCCGATCTATTCTGAGGCTTTCTATAGTCGCGGCAAGGTGTACGCGGATAAGGGCGATCACGATCGCGCAATCCAAGATTACGACCGGGCCCTGCAAATCAACCCAAGTTTCACCAGTGCGTTCGTCATGCGCGGCCTGGCGTACTGGCATAAACGCGATTACGACCACGCGATTCAGGACTACGATCAGGCGCTGCGACTAAATCCCGACTCTGCCGACGCGTTCTATAATCGTGCCTTGGCGTTTGAATATAAGGGCGACTACGACCGCGTGATCACGGATAGTGATCAAGCGCTGCGGTTGAAGCCCAGCGATGCTGATGCGTTTGTGATGCGGGGCTTGGCGTACGCGCACAAAGCCGACTATGACCGGGCGATCCTGGACTATGACCAAGCCATCCGTCTCAATGCAAATCTTACAAATGCGTTCCACGACCGGAGCCTGGCATACGCACACAAGGGCGATCGACTCCGCGCGATAGCCGACCACGGCCGTTTCTTGTGGCTGAAATATGGCATTCTAGGGATGACGGTCCGGTTGTGCCTCTTGATCGTTGCGATTGCGGTTACTGTGTTCCTCATTTCCAGGCGGCTTCGAGAAGGCCCTGTTAGGGGCCAACAGTCGTAAACCGAGATTTTCGAGTTTGACTTCTCTGCAACTTGGACCTACCTGCTGCACCGCATTCAGTTGATCTGACCAGTTTTTCCCTGCAACTCCGGTGTGCCCTTCCCGTCGGTGAGCACAACGGGATCATTGCTCCAAGCGGCCTTCAGGTCAGCCTCAATTTGTTCTTGTCGCGAGCGCGTCCAAGGTGCGTAGTGGCGCTCCGTAATTCGGATGCTGCTGTGGCCAAGAAGCACGGAAACTCTATCGAGGGGGACGCCCGCGAGCAGTAGTTCCACGGCGAACGTATCGCGGAACCTGTGCGCATGACCAGCCGCCGCCTTTGCTAACTCAAAGAGCCGCTGAAGTCTGCGCTGCCATTTTCCTTTTGCACTTCGCACCGTGGACTTGCCTGTCCAGAAGAAATAGCGGGCGCTGGAATGAGGAGCGGCATCCAGGGCTCTGACTACCATGTCCGGCAGAACGCAATAGACGGCTACGCCCGTCTTCTCGGTGTGCAACAGTAGCTTGCTCTCTTGAATCCGGTTCACGTCGAGCTGGACTGCATCGCCGATCCGCAATCCCGAATAGCGCAACAGCAGAACAAAGGCACGCAGCCGTTGAGCGTTGCGAATACCCGCGCTCTTGCCGTAGGGTTCGAGGGCAGTAAGAATGCGGATCATTTCTTCCCGAGTAAAAGGCATCGTGGGTTTGTTCGCAACTTTCGGGGCTTTCAGTTCAGTTGCCGGATTATGCTCAATCCATTTTCTCTTTTCGGTGAAGCGAAGGAATGCTCGGAGTCTCTCGAGTTTCTTGAGACTGGAGCGCGGGCCGTCTTTCCATGCTGCCCGGAAAATCGCGAGCGTGTCCAAGTCCAGTTGCTTTAGAAATTGCAGATTGTGTGTTTCCGCGAAACTATCAAGCTGTCGAAAGAGCAGGCGGTATTTGTAGAGCGTGGCCTCGTTGAGTTTCCGTGCCTGTGCGTCAGCCATAAACTTCGCGTGAGCATCCTTAATTGTGACTTCTTTCTCTTGCTGGACTGTCCGGCGGTCTTCGGCTTCCCATTGGCGAATGAGATCTTGAGCCCGCTGCCAATCGCGGAGCTTCAACGACTCGCGAATTTCTTTGCCGCCGATTGCCCCATCAACCCAAATAGGGCACTGGCAGTGGCGGTACTTTCTGCCCCGAGCATACTGCTTGCAGCTCTTGCGATGACGGCGATAGATCGTAAGCATTGGGCCAGCTCCTAATCGGCAACGAATTTCGATGATAGACGTGAATGGACCCGTTCCACCACGGTCTTGGGAATCCGCAGTGTGACATACCGTCTCTTGTGGCGTGGGCTCCGCTCTCCTAGCACAAGCACACCTGGTTCTTTCTCGAAAAGCTCGCGAACTTTATCAGCGCTCAAGTTCCACATTTCGGCGATTTCCGCAACGGCATAATGCCGCTCGATGTGCACCGAGGTCTCGATTTGGGATGGTACGGCCATTTCGCTTTAGTGACTCCTGCAGGGTCGAAAGGATCGTCGAATTGGCTCGTTGGCTTCCGAGAGAGTTGCGGAAAAGATTCTTCTTGCTTTCAGTCGCCTGTCGAGCTACGCTAACGTAAACATCGTACAGCGATGTAGGAGAGATTGTCAACCATGATGTCGATCCTCAAGAAGAAACCCCGACACGAGGTTATCTCGATTCGACTCAGCGAAGACCGCCTCAACCTTCTGGAGCGCTACCAGAAGGTTCTCAGTGAACAACGGGGACGCGAGGTGTCCTTGGGAGAGGCCGCCTTCCTCGTTATCGAGGAGCGCGTCGAAGGGATGGACCGTGAAACAGCCCGTCATGAAATGCTCAGTACGCCGACCGCTTCGCTCTATCACATTCGCAAGAAGTGGGAGTCACAGCACACTCTTTCCGCCGCCGAGTGGGATGTTCTCGCGCAGTACGTGCAGATCGGCACAGAGGAAGAAGCTCAGGAGCCGCCACTGCTTTGGCCCGCGATTCCATCCAGAGAGTCATACCTCAGGTTACTCGACGCCTTCGAAGCCGTTTATCAGAACCGTAAGAAGCATGCCTCGAAGCACGCCTGGTATTACTTCGGGAACCTTGGCGGCCACTTCACCGAGGTTCGGCTCTCCGATGATGACGCCGAACAAAGACATCAAGCAGTTCTGAAGCAAATTTCGCATCGCAGGGATCTGCTGAAGCCAGCGGAGAAATGGCAGAACCCCGGCACAATTGGACGATGCTTCCTAGCCGCCATTAGTGATGAAGGAGTCGAGAGCACCAGACTCGATCAAATCCTTGCCCCGTACTGGCCGACTCTCTGGGGCCTCGCCGCTCGGGGCCATTGGGTGCGACATGACCGCCAGCCCGTGCGACCAACGGGTCCAAACGAAGATGATTTTCGCCGCCGAATTATCCTGCCTGATCCGCTCAAGGTCGATGACCTCAAGCTCTCATTTACGACGACAGCTTGCCCGGAGCTGGGCGTGTATATCGACTTTGGCCCAACACGCCGCGTGAACTATCTCATTGCTCGATACCCCGACTTGGCCGAGTTCCAGGCGATGCTCGAAGGATGGTCGGCCAAGGGTTCGTGGAACGGCAAACATTTCCTCACGACGCTATCCAAGGGGAAGGGGCCAACATTCACGCTTTGGCTTCGGCAGAACGATGTAGGTATCGACTTCACTGAGACCGAATGGAACGCTTTGCGCGAACTGTTCCAGAAGGCGTGGGTGATTCCCGAGCTTCAGCGGTGGCTGCAGGAGCTGAAGTTGGAGTATGGCGAACAGGGTTGATAGCGCAAATCGTTGGTTTGCGCCGCGTTTTGCGAGGAGCGGTGCCTTCGGCACCGGGAGTTGGACTGACACGTCACCCCCAAACGGGTGCCGCATAGCAACCAAGGTTGCTATATGGGAACTTGCTGAAAATCCAGTGGCTTGCGGCGAGCCACTTTAAGCAAAGCGCCGCGCAGAAACTTTGGTTCCCGTATGGGAACTTGTTCATTTTATGGGGTGAATTCGATGCCCTCGCTTCGCACCAAATCCATCAGCACGAAAGTTACAGACGAAGAGTACGCGCAGTTTGAAGCTCTAGCGGGCGAGCAGACGATCAGCGAGTGGGCGCGCGACGTTCTGCTGAAAGCGACGAAGCCCAACGCAGGCGAGCAAACCGTCCTGGCCGAAGTCTTGGCGCTGCGGACGATCCTGCTAAACGTCCACTTCGCTGTGTCACAAGGGCAAACGCTGACCGCAGAGGACATGCGGCAGCTAATCGAGCGGGCGGACCAGAACAAGTTGAGCAAGGCGCAAGAGCGCCTTGCCGAAGCAGCAACAGGGGGTGTGCCATGAAGCAGAAGTGGGGGCGACTGGACGATGCAGGAGAATTTCCGAGCGACCGGGCGGTATGGACTATCGGAGCGTTCTGCCTCGCTCTGCTCAGTGTGTTCGCCATTGTTGGTTACCGCTACATGCGAGTGTGGACTCCGCTCCAACAGCACTATGTAACGGCCTACGTAGGCACGCCGGTAGCAGGAGCCTTCCGCACGGATGGCTGGTACACGCTGTTGATGGTGGTAACGCGGAAGGGTGCACGACTGGCGCTCGACAACGAAGTAGAGCCTTTCGTCACAGAGAAAGGCGAGGGCACGTTTACGCTGACCCAAGAGGCCATCAAGGTAGGCGACTTGAAGCTCGAATGGCAACGCGCACGCTATGGCAATGCGAAGTTGCATGAGTTCCTGGGCCACTGGATATATCAGGACCAGACGCTCACCGATCTCGCAAAACCGGCACTGTGGGGCGGCTTAGGTGTGTTGCTTGTAAGCCTTGTCGTGGCGGTCCCGAGGGACGCAGCGCGCAAGCGAATACGCAAACATGGGCGTCGGCTGAAAGGACCGGAGCTTGTGACGGCTCGTGCATTTAACCGCCGCAACCGTTCAGACGGTATCGGCTTCTTGCAGGAGCAGAGCTTCACGCAAAAAATACTCCCCAGGAAAACTTGGCTGCGACTGCCGCGCGAGATTGAATCGAGCCACATTCTAGTTATGGGTGATTCGGGCAAGGGCAAGAGTGCGCTCATCCGCCAAATCTTGTTGCAGATCGAGGAGCGCGGTGACACGGCCATCGTGTACGATCCGGCGACGCCCGCCGACTACGTGCCCTACTTTCTTACTCCCTCGCGCGGTGATTTGATTCTCAATCCCCTGGACCAGCGGATGCCTTACTGGACTCCGGGAGACGAGCTGCGGCAAGGGGCCGACGCTCTCACATTGGCCGCGTCGCTTTTCCCCGACCGACACAACGAAAACTCTTTCTTCGTGGAAGCCCCACGAAAAATCTTTGCGCACTTGCTCAGTTTCCATCCGACGCCGCAAGAGTTGGTGTGGTGGATGTCGCACCCGGAAGAGGTCGACCGGAGAGTGAAAGGGACAGAGTACGCGGCAATGATCGACCGAGAATCGCCGCCGCAACGCAACGGCGTGCTTGGTTCGTTGAGCATGGTGGCGGACGCCATGAGGCTGCTGCCGAGTGAAGCTGAGACGAAGCAGCGTTGGAGCACGCTCGAATGGTCGAAGGAGCGGAGGGGCTGGCTCTTCCTGACAAGCACACCGGACACCCGGAAGCGCCTCGCACCGCTCATCAGTTTGTGGCTGGACATCCTCGTGCTGCGCTTGATGAATCAAGGCCGCATAAGTCCGCGTCCGGTTTGGTTCATCCTAGACGAGTTGGCGACCTTGCAGCGACTGCCGCAGCTACATACGGCGATCACGGAAAACCGCAAGTCCAACAATCCGGTGGTGCTGGGTTTTCAGGGACGCAGCCAGTTAGAAGTGCGTTATGGGCACGAAGCTGAGGCGATGATGTCCCAGCCATCAACGAAAATCTTCCTGTGCACGAGCGAGCCACACGCAGCGAAATGGATTAGCGACACCATCGGAGAACAGGAAATCGAGAGGATACGAGAGAGCCGCACGAATGAGCAGTTCCCACAATCGCGCAAGTCGAAGGGCTACAACCTCGAACGCGAGATCAGGCCGCTGGTGATGGCAAGCGAGATCAGCGGTCTTGAAAAGATGAACGGTTATCTCAAGTGCGGAAATCTCGTGGTGCGGTTGAGTCTCCCGTACATCGGGCTTGAAAGCAAGGAGCCGCAATACATCGAGCGCCCGGCACAGCAGCAAACGGAGGAAACGCCGAAGGTTGCGGCGGCCGCGGCTGGAGCAGGCAAGCTGTCAGGGAATCGAGCATCAGGGCAGAAGCGCATACTAAATGAACAGCAGCAAAGTGAGGAACAGAAAATCCAACGAATGCCAGCGCGCCAGCAAAGGGACTTCTTCGAATAGGCCAACACATGCTGACCATCTCAAAGCCGCTGAGCGCAGGACAGGCGCGTGCGTACCACGCGGAAGAATTTGGCAATGCCCGCGAGAACTACTACACCGAAGCGGCGCAGATTCGCGGGGAGTGGCACGGAAAGCTCGCCGAACAGTGGGGACTACGCGCCGAGGTTCATGAAGAACACTTCCAACGGCTCTCGGAAGGACAACACCCGATCACCGGCGAGCAACTAATCCGCCACCAAGCGGCCAGAGAATACATGAACAGGCGCGGCGAGAAAGTGAGCGCGATGGAACACCGCGCGGGATGGGACGCGACGTTTTC
>Ga0210383_10000508_pt1 | contig 35764 bp, 24 predicted proteins | sample IncBWC14OmetaG_FD_160072 | JGI IMG/M metagenome (GOLD analysis project Ga0210383, IMG submission 160072) | Forest soil microbial communities from Barre Woods Harvard Forest LTER site, Petersham, Massachusetts, United States - Inc-BW-C-14-O ... | reverse complement strand
CGATCTCGCGGGAGCGCGCAAATTCTTCGAAGGAATTTTGAAGAGCAATCCGAAAGATGCGCAGGCTCACAGTGTTCTCGGCTGGATCTTTCTGGCGCAGGGAGATGCGGAAGCGGCAAAACAACACTTGCGGACGGCAATCCGGCTGAAACCCGACCTGGCGGAAGCGCACTTCACGCTTTCGAGCGCCCTGCTGCAGGAAAATGACGCAGAGGGAGCCGCGCAGGAAGCGCGTGAAGCGGTGCGGCTGGCGCCGCAATCCGCTGACGCAGAGTATGCGCTGGCGCGCGCGCTAGAGGCTTCGGGGGACGTGGCAGGGGCGCAGACCGCGATAGAGAAGGCGCTTGCACTTGCGCCAAACCGTTACGATTTGCACGACGCGCTGGGATCGCTGCGCGTTAGAGAAAGCGATTCGGCGGGCGGCATCGCGGAATTTTCGAAGAGCATTGCACTGAAGCCAGATTATGCGCCCGCGCGTCTTCATCTCGGCGTGATTCGTTTTGAGCGCAAGGAGCTAGCAGAGGCGGAAGCCGAATTGGAGCGTGCGGTGCAGTTCGATCCGCAATCTTCGCTGGGCTTCTATTACCTTGGATTGGTTCGTCGTGATCTGGGCGATTCTGCTGGAGCGATTGTCGCGTTGCAATCTTCGGTACGGCTTAACCCGCGGCAGCCCGAGGCGCAAAATCAGTTGGGACTTCTAATGCAACGAGCTGGACGTCCGGAAGAAGGCGCAGCGGCGTTTCGGGAGGTGATTGGGATGTCGCCTGCGGATCCGGACGCCGAAAACAATCTTGGGCTGGCGCTGTTGCAGACAGGTGACGGAGATGGCGCGATCGCTGCGTTTCGCGCGGCGCTGCGAATGCGCCCCGACGACGTTTCTTATCAGGGGAATCTTGGTGCCGCGTATTTACAGAAAGCGGACTTTGCGGCGGCGTTGTCGGAGTTTGAATCGGCTTTGAGGCGTTCGCCCGATAATGCGTCGCTGCGTTACAACCTTGGCCTGGCGCTGAAACTGCAGGACAAACTGCCGGACGCCGTGGTCGAACTGCGCAAGGCGGAAACGCTGGACACTTCTCAACCCGATCCACCGTATACATTGGGCGTGACACTTTGGCAGATGGGAGATTTGGAGGGCGCGGCGAAGGAATTGCAAGCAGCGATCCGAGCGAAACCCGACTACGCGGAGGCGTACTACACGTTGGGCACGGTGCAGAAACAGCAGGGAAATCTGCAGGAGGCCGCAAACTCGCTTCGAGAAGCCATTCGGTTGCAGCCGGATTTTGCGGGCGCGCATACCACGCTAGCTGGTGTGCTGAGGCAACTTGGCGACGCGGAGGGAGCCGCGCAGGAAGCGCGCGCTGGCGCCGATCTGGTCAAGAAGCAGACGGATCTGCAAGCCGCGGTGTTCGCAACGAATTCGGGGCGCCGCCTGCGAGGCACCGGCGATCTGGGAAATGCGATTGCACAATTTCGCGCGGCCATTGCGGCAACGCCGAATTACGCGCCCGCACACTATCAACTGGGGCTGGCGCTGCGGCAGCAGGGAAAAAAGGAAGAAGCCCAGCAGGAATTTCAGAAGGCAACAGCACTCGACCCCAGCCTGGCTCCTCCAACAGAAAAATAGGCTACCGAGCGATTCGGAGTAATTCGCAGAATCAGTGTTTGTGAAGGGCGACGAGTTCGGTCTCGACGGGAACGCCACGAGCGACTTTCACTCGAATGACGGCCTCAAATGGCTTCAGTTCTTTCGCGCTGGAAACTCCCATTCGACCAAGGAGTTCTTCGAGAGAACTTTGCTGACAGACGTATTCCACGCTGGCCTGTGTGCCGATGGTGGTAGTGCCGGCCAGGATCAACACCGAGTAAGTTGGCTCTAGACCTTTCACGAGCGCAATGAGCGCGTAGTCTTCGGTAAGATCCTCGTTCGACGGAGAGGCTTGATAAGTCGGCAATTCACCGGGAGCCGGATGAACATTGACGATCTCGACGTTGCCATCCCTCGAACAGCAGTGGAGCCTCTGGAACGCGAATTCCTTGGTGGTAGGAATGTCCAAAAGCGAAAGGTTTTCGGAGGGCGAACCGATGAACACGAGATCGTTGTTCTTAGCGTCGTCCAGAGTAAATAAACTGCCGCGCTTGACGCGAATCCGCCGTTGAAGTTGCCGGAAAGTATCGTCGAGGGCATGTACGGCCAAAACTTCGCCAACGCCGGTGTAGTGATCCAAAATTCGCGTTTTGCCGTCGTGCGCGGCGTCGTAGTAACGCATGCCGGAATCCGGGCGGCCGACAAACGGCGCGTTGCTGAAAATCACCAATGGCTGTTCGTGTCCGGCGAGAAAGCCATTCCAGAAGGTGGTAATCGCGGCAGGAACGATAGAGGTTTCCGTGACCGAACGGGCCTCCGGAATTCGATGAGGGAAAAGCCGATCGATGCCCACGCCAAGAAAGTCGCGAGCGCTATCGAGCAGACCACCAAGGCGGCAATCCAACGAACGGAAAATGGCAGGTTTGACTTGGTTGGCTGGGCAGGTTCGCGAGTCGAGAATGCTGGAGCCTTCGGGGGGAGCGGTACAGGGTTAGCTGGAGGCCGCTCTATGAACGTAAGTGCGTAGGTGCCCTTGGGCATCTCGACCACGATGGGATCGCTAGCCCCCTCGGAAGAATAATACTCGGCAAGTTTGGCGCGAAGACGTCCGGCCTGGACGCGAACCATGGAATCCACGTGCGGATCGAAGTCTTCGTTGCGCCCGAAGACTTCCGTCGCAATCTGATACTCCTTGGGGGCGGCGCTGGGATGTTCCAAAGAATGATTGGCAAGATAGCGCAACAAGTTGCGTAGAGACTCCGAGCCGTGCAAAGCGCGGCTCTGCAATACGCGCTCAATTTGATTGAGGTACTCGCTTTTGCCGTTCACCGGGACACTTGCGCGCATTGTAACATCAAGGTAACGGTTTCGCATGCCACTGATAAGGCGACGGGTTATCCGCCGTAACCGTTTCAGAACCCCAAGAGACTTACCCTATATCGAAAAAATTGCTAGAAGCTACTTATTATTTGATGTGAATGCCCCACCGTGGTTGTGGTGTCGCTTGTTCTCGAAGGGTCGTTTCGAGGCAGGCTGGCCGGGACGTCGCGGAAGCGACGGGTGCAATGGGGCAATGTGCAAGGCCGAGGAGTTGGGGGCTTTCGCTTCGGTTGGCTGGTTCGACAGGTTGCCATTCCTAATTTGATTGCGCGTGAGCTCAGCTCAAGAGGTATTGGTGTCGCTGAGCGAGCGTCTATCGATCCCGGCTGAACGCAGCAAATACCCATGTATCCCATCTCGACAGCGCGACGGTTTGGCCAAGATGTCCCAGGAGGGGTGTGATGAAAAGGGAAGCAAGAATAGCGTGGGTGGTTGCAATTTGTTTTGTGGTCGCGTTATGTGCGAGCAGCAGCGCCCGCGGCCAAGCGGTTTATGGAAGCGTCATCGGGTCGGTTACGGACTCGCAAGGCGCCGCTGTAGCAGGCGCCAAAGTCACGGTGACATCGACAACAAAAGGGACGACGGAAGAAGCCACGACGAACGAGAGTGGCAACTTTACGGTCACTCACTTGTTGCCGGACACGTACCGCATCACGATCGAAGCGGCGGGATTTAAGAAGCAGGACATAGCGAGTGTCGCCGTGTTTGCGGACACCGCGTCGCATGCGGATACGCAGCTTGAAGTAGGCCAAGTGACGCAAACCGTCGAAGTGACCGGCGAATTGCCGCAGCTAAAGACGGATCGCTCCGATGTGGCGATCGAATTCAACGAGCGCTACGTGCAGGATCTTCCGGTTCTGAACCGCAACTTTACGAACTTCGAATTGCTTTCTCCCGGTACGCAAAAGCTGGTTGGCTGGAGCCACGCGGCGACCGAAAATCCGCAGGGCGGCGGCCAGATTTTCGTGAATGGCCAGCATTTCAGCGGGACCGCATTCGAACTGGACGGAACCGATAACCAAGATCCGATTCTTGGGATTATCGTTGTCAACCCCAACCTTGAAGCGGTCACCGAGACCAAAATCACGTTGCAGAATTTTGACGCTGAAGCCGGCAAAGCGGTCGCGGGCCGAGTAACGGTGCAGACGAAGTCTGGTTCAAACGATTTTCACGGCAGCGGTTTCTACTACTATCGCGGCAGCGACCAGGAAGCACGCGATCCATTCACGAACAAACCGGGTGTGGCTTTGCCGAACGCAACCTGGAAGCAGTTTGGCGGGTCGATAGGCGGGCCAATCATCAAGGACAAACTGTTCTTCTTTGGCGATTACCAGGGAACGCGTCAGATTGCGGGTCTTACGAACCAGTTAACGATTCCGACGGCGGAAGTTCAGTCCAGTTGCAATCCCCTAACCAACGCCGCGAGCACCACGCCTGGCTTTTGCAACCTGAGCCAGTATCTGGGCACGTACAGCGGCGGTGGACAGGTGTATAACCCCGCCTCAAGCGCGGCGCTGGATGGGTCGGGACGCACGCCATTCGTGGGCAACCTGATTCCTATCGGCATGATTTCGACACAGGCGGCCAACGTCTTGGCGCTGTTCCCGACGCCCAGCAACGTCAGCACTACCAACAACTACATCGCCACCGGATCCGGCCCGTTCAATCAGAATGCGTTTGACGTGCGCATCGATTACGTGGCGCCTCACGGTTTTGACATCTTTGGACGCTACAGTCAGGACTACTTCAATCTATCCGGCAAAGGTTCGTTGGGCATCTTGGGAGCTGTCGGTTTTGGGCCGGGAGGTCTGAACGGCGAATCGACGGTACACAACTACAGCTTGGCAACGGGTTTCACGAAAGCCATCAGCCCGACACTGTTGACGGACTTCCGTTTCGGCTATTTCAAGTACAACCCGCAAACAAACTACTCCGACGCGGGAACGACACCGATGAACACGCTGGGCATTCCGGGGCTCAACCTCGGGACGCCGTCGACGACGGGCCTGGCGTCTTTCTTCCTGCAGCAGGGCGGCAACAACGACCAGTTCAGTCCGTTCGGCGACGGCCTCAACGTGGGCCGCTGCAACTGCCCACTGACAGAAAGCGAGCAACAATTCCAATTCGTCAATAACTGGACGAAGATCCATGGAGACCACACCATCAAGTTCGGCGCGGACATCCGCTACGCAATGAACCTGCGGGTGCCGAGCGACGCAAATCGCACCGGCATTCTGAACTTCGATTCTGGAGGAACGAGCAACGGGGGAACCGGCGGATTGAGTCTTGGAACCCTTTTGCTGGGTGACGTAACAGGGTTCCAGCGTTTCGTCAGTTCCAGCTTGAACGCTGCCGAGCGCCAGAAGCGGTGGTTCTTCTTTGGCCAGGACACGTGGCGAGTTACATCCAAACTTACCCTGAGTTACGGTCTCCGCTGGGAGATTTATTTCCCGGAGAGTGTGAACGGAAAGGGCCAAGGGGGATTCGCGGATTTCCCCGATGGTGTAATCAAGGTGGCGGGTTATGGTCCGGTCGGTACGAACGGCAATGTGGCCAATACTTACAAGGCCTTCGGCCCGCGGCTCGGAATCGCCTATCAAATAAACTCGAAGACGGTCGTACGGTTGGGATATGGACGCAGCTTTGACATCGGCGTGTTCGGCTCCAACTTTGGTCACGTAGTTACGCAAAACCTGCCGGTGTTGGCAAACCAGACGATTTCGGATTCGAACTTGCCGGCCAACCAGGGATTGCCGAACGTCACCAATAACCGTACGGCGGTATTCACGCTAACGAACGGTCCCCCACAATTCGATTTCTCCGGAATTTTGGGAGACATCAGCCCGCAGGGCACGCTCCCGTTGCTCGGGCCGGCTGGAAACGTGGTGCCCAGAATGCGTCCCAACATTCAACGACTGCCGACCCTGGACGCCTGGAACGCCAGCGTGCAGCGGCAACTTACGAAGACTATTTCCCTGGAAGTGTCGTACATCGGAAACAAAGGTACGCACGTGTTTGCGGGAACTGGACCGTCTTACAACAACAACGAAGTTCGTGTCGGAGCCGGAACTAACATTGTCACGGCAGCTTCGTGCCCGTCGGATGCGAACTGCTCTGCGGGCGGGTTCGTCGCCACGGTGCCTTCCCTTCAACGGCGTCCATATCCCCAATTCCCCGCTGACCTGACGTGGTTTGGGAACGATGCCAGCAGTAACTACAACGCACTGCAGGTAAAAGCGGAAAAGCGCTTCAGCAGCGGTCTGCAACTCTTGGCGCACTACACGTACTCTCACGCGAACGCGTTCGACAGTACCTATTATTCAGCCAATCCGCGGATTGCGTACGGACCCGATCCCTTTAGCCGCAACAATGTGTTTGTGGTGAACAGCGTTTACAGTTTGCCGGTCGGCAAAGGCCAGAAGTTCCTCGGTGATTCAGGCCGCGTGATGGACCTGATCGTCGGGGGCTGGCAAGTGTCGAATACGTTGAACTGGAGCAGCGGCCTTCCGTGGACGCCAAGTATCGGTGAATGCGGGCAGATAACGGATGCTGGTCCTTGCCGCCCGAACATCGTCTCTGGCCAATCCTTCAACGTCGGACCACGCAAGGTGAATGGCGTATGGTACGACTTCGTGCCCGTCGCGCCGTTGAGCTACGGCCTGACGACGGCGGACGTGGGAGTTGATACGTGCACGCTTCCGCGACCGACCTCCGGAGAATTTGCCTTGCCGGCTTGTGGCGCTATCGGAAATTCTGGTATCTACAGGTTCCATGGCCCCGGCGCTTTCTCCGATGACATGTCGATCAGCAAGAACTTCACCATCACCGAACGCGTTAAGGCGCAGTTCCGCTTCGATGCCTACAACGTTTTCAATCACCCGATTCTCGGCTTCAACTCCAGCCAGGGAAACCTTTGCGTGGATTGCGGCGGGAATGCCGGACAGATTACCGACATCGAAAACGACGCTTCGCCGGGTTCCCCGAACGGTATGCGTCAATTGCAGTTCGGTGTTCGAGTAACTTTTTAACCCCTAACCACCCCAAAACGGAGGGGAGCCCCACAAGGGCTCCCCTTTCGTGATTTAATGGGAGAAAAATGGGGCTATGTTTGCGGGCCATGATCAACGCATCTTCTCGATTCCGCTGCGCTTCGCTTGTTTTCTTCGCAGGGTCAAGTGTCCTCTAGCAGTTCTCTTCCCTCCGCTGGCGGTAATTTCACGGTCGTAGGTCTCGGCGAACTTCTCTGGGATATGTTTCCGCAAGGCCGCCAGCTTGGCGGCGCGCCTGCAAACTTTGCCTACATTTCCAGTCTGCTGGGAGATCACGGCATTGTTGCCAGCCGTCTGGGGACGGATGCGCTCGGGGAGGAAGCCAGGCGCCGGTTCCAGCATCTGCGTTTGCCCACGGATTTTCTCCAGTTGGATCCAGAGCATCCCACTGGAACGGTACAAGTGCGGCTCGATTCCGGAGGACAACCAAAGTACGAGATTGCCGGGCCGGTTGCCTGGGACTTCTTTGAGACGACGCCGGAATGGCGATCATTGGCAGGACAGGCTTCCGCCATTTCCTATGGCACGCTGGCGCAGCGCTCGGCCGCGTCGCGCAAAACGATTCTTGAATTTCTGGATGCGGCTCCAGCGGGAGCTGTCCGGGTTTTCGACGTGAACCTGCGGCAGGCTTTTTACACCGCGGAGATGCTGCGCGATTCGGCGCGGCGGGCCACGGTGATCAAGCTCAATGACGAAGAATTTCCCGCCATCCTGAAACTTCTGGAGGCGCCCGCCGAGCTCTCTGCAACACGCGAGCCACGGATCGCGATGGAGTGGGTGTTGCAGACAACTGGAGCGAAACTGGTGTGCGTGACGCGCGGCGCATGCGGAAGCTTGCTGGCATCTCCTTCGGGCTTCCACCAGCATGCTGGTCTTCACATCTCCGTGGTCGATACGGTCGGAGCAGGAGATGCCTTCGCGGCCGCGCTTGTACATCACTATCTGCGCGGTGCGGCGTTGCCTGCAATGAATGAAGCTGCGAATAGGATGGGCGCCTGGGTGGCAAGCTGTTCAGGCGCGACGCCCGAGCCTGATAACAGGGTGCTCGAAAAGGTTCGCAACGCGACTGCTTGATCGAGGAACGGCAATCTGCCTCAGTTGTTCGCGAACCTTTGTTTACTTCCAACGAAAACTAGAAGTTCAGGCGCAAGGTCATCTGAATCTGGCGCGGGCTGCCAATGGTTTTATTGACGATTCCCAAGCCGCTCAGCGTCGGAGAGGAGTAGAGAGGAGCACCCTGAACCGGGAAATCGTTGAAATAAAGGTTCTGGTTGACGTTGTTAATTGGAATGTCGAAGCTCGGCGTGTTGGTCAGGTTGAAAATGTCAAAGCTGAACTTCAGAGAAAACCTTTCGCTGATTTGGGTGAGTTTCACAACAGAGAGGTCCGTCCGCGTTTGCCAGGACTGACGGAAGATGTTGCGTTCACCGGTCGCGAAGTCGGTTTCAAAGGTGTCACCGGGAGGGATCGCCCCGCCGAGGTCGCCGGGGCTCAGCAGAGGCAGGGTGAAACAGGCTGCGTTCAATGCGGGCTGTCCCGGCGTGGCTCCATTGTGGCCTGTGAGCGCCTGCGATGGTGAGCACGAAGGCAGGAGCGGTACGATTGGATTGATAATGCCGTCCGAAGTGCCGTAGTAAAGGCCACCCACTGCACCGGAATAGTCGATGACGCTGTAAGGTTGGCCACTTTGGATGATGGCCAAGCCTTCGATTGCCCAGCCGTCTGCCAACCTGCCCTTAATGGATGTTTGATCAAAGAATTTTGGGAACTGGTAGAGGTACGTGAAGTTGATTACGTGGGTGCGATCAAAATCCGACAACCCGTAGCCGGAGCGGAGATTATCCGGGTTGTTGCCGTTGTAAAACAGGCCCATGGCGCTTTGCTCGTCGGTTGCGTGGGAATAGGTGTACGAGAAACCTACCTGCAGTCCGTGGCTGATGCGCTTTTCTACGTGGACCTGCAGCGCATGGTAAGCGGAAATTCCCGCTGCAGTGTAAGCCTCCGATTCCGACGAATATCCAATGTACGGAACACGAAGGTCGACATTACCGCCTTCGTAGGTTGCCAGCATCTGGGATCCATCCGGAAGACTAATGGCGCAACTAAACACATCGATAGTGCAGCCGGGTTGTTGAACGGTGTAGCCATAGCTCCAACTCTGACCGTGGATGGGGTGAGTCGGCGTGGCAATCTGGGCCTGGTTGAACGGGATGGGGATCACTTCGTGGCGCCCCAGGTTGCCAACGTAACCGACGGTGATAAGCAGATCGTTACGCGGCTGCCATTGAATGTCGAGGGTCTGGTTGAGGGTATACGGCAGCTTGTTGTTTCGAGCGTAGTCGCCGAAGGAGAAGAGCTGGGCTCCATCTACGATTGCCGCTGCGTTGGGCAGATAAATTTTGGAGGGATCGCCGCTCGGGGGAGCCTGCAGTGTCGTGCCCCATGGATTTGAGAATGAGCCGCCGGTAGGTTGTGCGGGGTCGCAGGTTGGAATGAAGCCCTGGTAGTAGGTTCCGATTGCAGTGCAGACCTGAGAGTTGACGAATGGCGGAGACTGATTGACGCCGAAGGGGCCGCCGGGTATGACGCCAGCCGCGAAGCCCGGTGAAAGATAGGTGAAGAGTTCGCCGCGATCGTAATACATGCCCCAACCGAGACGCACGACGATCTTGTTGTTGAACATTCTGGGGCCCCACGCCAAACCCAGGCGGGGCCCAAGACCCCATTGTCTTCCGGTTAGCGTGGAATCGCTGACGCCTTTGCTGGGAAATAGTTTGTTATTGCCGGCAATAATCAAGCCGTTGTTGATGATGGTGTCCGTTGTGGCGTCGTAGTCGTATTGGGAGGGATCGAAATTGTCGAGACGACCGTACTTCTCGGTAAGTCCACCGTGGTCATCGAAGCGAAGGCCGGCGGTGAGACTCAGGTTGGAGCGAATCTGGAACTTGTCCTGGAGATAGAGACCGGTTTCCTTAGAGCGATAGTAGCGATTCGCATCCCCCTGAAGATACGCGGTGGTAATGAAGCCGTCGGATGTGTACGAGGTTGGTAACCCCTGAAGGAATTGGGAAAAATCTGCGAACCCGATGGTGCCCTTGTCCGTTCTCTGATCGCGAGTATTGAGCTGCGTGTACGAAAAACTGCCTCCGAACGTCAGCGTATGCCTGCCTTTCGTCCACACGGCATTTGCCGATGGCATGAAACGGTTCTGGAATACACCGGTCCAGGCGCCCTGAGAATTGGCGCCGCTACCGATGTTCGTCGAGGCATTGGTGATGAACGTCGGATTGTAAGGCGCTTCGTTTCCATAGTTGTCGGCGATGGAGATGCCTGGAAAGTACGGAGCGCCAAAGGTGTTGATGGTGGAATCTGCCGGGGAGGCCCCGGTGAGATTCGAAACGTAGCTACCCAGCTGTTGAGGCGTAAACGGCTGCTGAATGGTGCTATAAACTTTTTCTCGAATGAAGCCAAACACCTCGACTACGCTGAGATTCGGCTTGAGGACCTGGGTGTTGGAGATGGAAGCCACCTGGCTGCCAGCGTCCAGATTCTGTGTGAAACCCGGCGAGCCGGAGAAGGCATACGGCGCGATGCTGGGATCATGCTGATAATAGTATTTCAACGCCAGAGTATCCTTTGGAGTGACGATCCAATCGAGATTGCTGACCGCCTGATCCGCCAGGAAGTACGCGGTGCCCGGTGTGAAGGTATTTTCCGGGAATGTAATGGTCGGAACGAAACTCCCGGCCGACGGAATCAAGAACTGACCGTTTGGCAACTTGTAATTCATCAGACCGTAGGCGATAGGACTGATGTCGCCTGGAGCCGTGCCGACTACCGGATTGACAAGGGTTGAGTAGGGGAAGTTACACGGCTGTGCCGGGCAGTCCGTAGGGCCGCCGTTGACGAGGGCCGCGAGGGCTGCGGGGCTGCGGTCATCCGTCAGTCCAGGTGGTACGGAGACGCGCGAGCTCCCGATCTCCTGATCAGAATCGTGCACGTGCTGATAGCTAATAAAAGCGAAGAGCTTGTTCTGGATAATCGGCCCGCCGAAAGTTCCCCCAGCGGTATAGCGATGCAGCTCCGGCACTTTCTCACTGGCTGGGATATTGCCGTTGTTGTTGTAGAAGTATGGTGCAGCATTCATGGCATCCGTTCCGCGATGAACGTACAGATTGCCGTGATAATTGTTGGTACCGGAGGCCGTGCTCATGTCGATATGCGCGCCGCTGGTGGAACCTTGTTGCGCGTCGTACATGGATGTGTTTACGCGAAATTCCTGGATGGTTTCGGGTGCAGGAGTGGGCAGGGCCTGACCGATCGCGAGATAGGGCGCGGCGGTGCTCTGAATAGGCTCCGCCGTTGTGCTGGAAAGACTCGCAGCTCCGCCGATGCCAGTGTTGTTCACGATGCGAGCCGAGGCCACGGAGCTGGTGCTCTTCCCATTAAAAAGGTTACTGGAGTCCACGCCATTCAAGAGAAACGTGTTGCTGGTGTCACGCTGGCCATTGGCCCAGATGGGTTGATTGCCCAGCCCATTGTTGACGCCCGTTCCGCCGCTAAGTTCGGCGTTGACTCCAGGAGAAAGAATCGCCAGTCCGGTAAAACTTCCGGTTGGCAAAGGCACGGACTCGAGCTGCTCCTTTTCCAAAATATAGCCGTTGGTGGTGTCGACGGCGTTCAAAAGCGGTGCGGCTTCTACCGTGACGGTAGTTCCTACTTGTCCCACCTTCAAAGTAGCGTTCACCGTTGCTGTGCGATCGGCCTGCACGGTGATGGAAGGAATCTTTAGAGTGTCGAAACCTTCGTGGGTAAACGTCAGGGTGTAGGAACCGATAGGGAGGTTTGCGAAATCATAGCTGCCAACTGCGTTGGTGCTCTGCAGCCTGGTAAGTTTGGTGGCGTCCGCAACGAGGGTCACCTGGGAGTCCGCTATCGCGCCACCAGAGGCGTCCGTGACCGTGCCGGTAATGCCACCAAGCGTTTGCTGCGGGAAGGCGTTGGCCGGAAAAAAGAGAACGATACCCAAGCAAAGGAACGCTATGAGAAGGAAAAAATGAGTTTTGCTTTTTTTGGCCATTCGAGGAAGCCTCCCAACTTTCAAACGCAATAGCTAAAGCACGCAGGACTGCTCGATCAGAAGGACCAAGCAATGATGAACGGAAAAAGTTGGTATGACCCCGCTTGGCCCCATGTGTGCGAAAAAATGTTGCGAGGAAACTAGTTCAAATTGTTGCGGAACCGAAACGCAATTTTTGATTTTCCTCAATTCGTTTTTGTACTTGATGGCGGGATGGAGATTTCCACAGGAATTTGCGGGAGGGTGTGCGTTAGCATGTGCCATGCGACAAGGCATTCTAAAGTCCTATGTCGGTAGGCTCTGTATGTTGTTTCTGGTGCTGGCGTCTGCTAAGTCGGCGGACAGCACTTACCCGGAAACGAAGTCGCCAGCGCAAAACGCCGCGCGACCACAGCTACACGAAAAGCGCGCTTCGGCCTTCGATCTGGAGGTGGCCGGGGATTTGGCTGGAGTGGCTCCAGGAACAAGCAGATACCTGCGCCGGGAGGATTTGCTGGCCTTACCTCAGGTGAGTTACACGGTCACCGACGATGCTAATTTCAAAGGGCCCACGCAGGTGAGCGGCGTTTCCCTGGAAGAATTGACGCAGCATTTGAGCGCCAGCCCTCAAGCCGATCTGGTTGTCGCCATTTGTGACGATTTATATCGCGCCCATTATTCACGTTCCTACATTACGGCGCACGCTCCGCTTCTGGTTCTTTTGATCAACGGGAAAGCGCCAGGAGATTGGCCGAAAGCTGAAGATGCCCACGGGATGGGTATGGGTCCGTACCTGATTTCGCATCCAGTTTTCACTTCTCGTTCCAAAGTGCTTTCGCAACCGGAGGAACCACAAATCCCGTGGGGAGTGATTCGCCTGGAATTTGGAAACGAAGAAAAGGTTCTTGGCGCAATTGCGCCGCTCGGCCCGAACGCGAAGGAACCGGCCGTGCAAGATGGCTACCAAATTGCAAAACAGAACTGTTTTCGCTGCCACAACATGGGAGAGGAAGGCGGGCAGAAAGCCGGGCGGCCGTGGGCCGTTCTTGCCACCTGGGCAAACGCATCGCCTAAATATTTTGGAGCGTATGTTCGCGATCCAAAATCAAAGAACCCTCATGCGCAAATGCCGGGGAATCCCAACTATGACGATGCAACCATTCACGCATTGATTTCCTATTTCCGCACATTCGTGGCCGAGGGAAAACCATGATGCTTCGGGTCACAAAGCTGTCTTTGGTTTTCGGAGTGGCTCTTTTCTATGCCTTCGTGGTCTTCAGTAACCTCACCGACTACGATTCGAACTACCAGTTTGTTCGCCACGTTTTGATGATGGATTCCACGTTTCCCGGAAATCATGGAATATGGCGGGCGATCAACTCGCCGAAAGTACACACGGCTTTTTATCTATCGATCATCGCGTGGGAAATCGCGACGATGGTGCTCTGTGGGTGGGGAGCATTGCGTCTCGCAAAGTCGTTGACGAGCGATGCGAAAACGTTTCGCAAGGGCAGCGATCTGGCGATTGCGGGCCTGACGCTTGGATTGATGATGTGGCTTGTTGCCTTCCTGGACGTGGGAGGGGAATGGTTCCTGATGTGGCAATCGAAAACCTGGAATGGCCAGGAGACGGCCTTTCGGATGTTCGCAGTAGTTGGAATCGTACTGCTTGTTTTAGTGCAGCCGGAAGTGGAGGAGTAGTTTTAGCCTTCCGCCAGGGCGGGTTTTTGATTGCGCACCCTCAGGAAGAACCACAACATTCCCGCCGCGAGATACGATAGATAAATGTAGGGTAGTTTGCCGTAAGGTCCTTCGGGAACCGGATACAGATTGCCGACCAGCGCGAGCAACATGGCCATGCCCGCAAGCCAGGGAATGATTTGCGCGCCCGGACGGTAGGCGCCGTGGTCCCGCAAGTAACGCGGCAACGCAATGCACACGAGTGCATACGTAACGATGAAGCCGTAGGTGGCCAACGAGCCCATCCATCCGTAAACATCCAGTCCGCTGGCGCCGCGTGCCGCCAGAATCGCCACGGGCAGCACAGCTGCACTTCCCGTTACCACAATTGCGAGGCCGGGCGTTTCATTGCGAGCGTGCGTCTTGCGAAGCGCTCCATGTGCGAGGCGGTTGTGAGACATCAGGAGTAGCACGCGTGCTGCGGCCGTGATGCACGCAAGTGTGCCTGCGAACATGCTGACCAGAGCGCCGATGTCGATGAGAAGGCCGAGTATCGGAATGCCACCAATGTTCGCCAGCACGCGCATGGGGGCTTGGCTGGTGCCTAAATCCTGTCCCGCGCTGCGCAAACCGAGCACTTCGGAATATGCACACGCCGTGAAAATCGCCCCTGCGAGAAGCGCGCTCTGAATTACCGCGCGGGGAATTGTCTTGAGGGGATTACGTGCTTCGGAGCCCAACGTGGTAGCGCTTTCGAATCCCACAAAACTGAAGAGCGCCAGAACGAGGCCCAAACGCAAACCGCTGCCGCTCATGCCTTCCAGGTGAAGTTGCGGCCAATCCAAATGCCAGCCATGCCGGACGGTGACGAGAACGACGACCAGCAGAATGAACGAGACTGAGACCACTTCGATCCATAACATCAAGCGCGTCGAAATCTTCACGTCGCGCCACGCTATCCATATGGAGACTGCCGTTACCACTACCGCGAGAAACGCAGCTGAAGTGCCGCGACCGGTGGCGTCTCGCAGCAGCAGATTTCCAAAGTGGTAGAAACCACCGATGACGCTTGCTCCCGTGGCCACGTAGGCGAACAACAAACTCCACGCCGCCGCGGCTCCCAGCGACGGTGGTAACACCATCGACGCGTAGGTGTAGAGTGAACCTGGCGAGGCCGAGTATCGCGCGAATTTTCCTATGCACAACGCCACCAATAGAATTGCCGCCGTGGCTAAAACATAGGCAAGCCATGTGCCGTTGCCGGCGAGAGCGCAAACGAGCGGAATCGTCGCCACCGGAGTTGTCGTTGGCGCGATAGTGGAGACCGACTGCGCGAGCGTCTCCATCGGCGAAAGCACTTCGTGTCGCAGACCGTAACTTCCTGTCGCGGTATTTGCTTGCGGCATCTTCTGGATAAAGCTCCGCTGCTCACCTGTCTGTTAGCGAAGTAAAGGCGGCTACGATACAGTGCTCAGCAGAGCGGCGCAAGGATCAACTTTGCGGCGGATAAATCTTTAGAGCAAAAGGATGCGCAGTTGTGGAATGTTCGAGGTGCTTTTACGGCTGAGATATAGGTGAAGCACCTGACGCTTGTCCCGCGGACGTGGTGGGCTTTTTGCGCATTGGATGTTTTCCGCTTGGACTCGTGGCTTCCCCAGCTTGCTGCGAAACTTGCGCGTCAGACTTAAATGGCGATGCCTGGTCGGGACCAATTCGCCTCAGAAGTAAGGTGTGGTTTCGGTCCTCGAGAACCAGCTTAACTTCGTCTTTACCTAACCACTGAACGACGGCGGGGGTGACATCCTGGTTCGGGAACTGGAAATGCAGAGACCATGACGTGAGATCCCTGGCGTCTATTGTGTACGTGCCCTTGGATTCCAACTGGCGGAAGACACCCTTCTGCAATTCATGCGCGCCGAAGAAGATTCTTTGCGGGTAAAGGTCGAGCGGGGTTTTATCCGATTGTTCATCCTGCTCAAGAATCGCCCATGATCCTTGCAGTCCGTTGGCGGGAATCTGCGAGGCGATTTCCGCAGCTACACTCCGGTCGAGCTGGCCTCTTCGAGTCAGGTATTCGGTTCGTTTCGCAACGTCGGCGGGATCACCGAAGATCGACAAACGCAACGGCGCGGTTAGCGTTAAACAATGCAGCGCGCCTTGCGCTTTGGCTGCCTCCGTGGCTTCAATGGCGACAATTTCGGTCTTGGGACCAAACGCAGCCGCAATTTGATTCAAAGCGGAGGACTGTATGTCGGTCTCATAGTCCTTATAGGATGGAACGAGAATCTGTCTGCGCCCGTCCGCGCCTGCGCGTACCAACGCATTTAATACTGTTGGATAGTAGGTGTGGCCGTTTGCGGGGATTCTTGGAAATGGCGATGGAATCGGCACCACTTCGTACCCCAGGCGCTTGAGCCGTTCGGCATTCAATTCCATGACAAGACCGGCGTTCACGGCCAAGTCGCGTTCCGAGTCGCTCAATTTGCTCCAATATTCCGCCGCGAAAGGTTTCGACAGATCGTAGGAAGCTAGCAGAATACGTTTGCCGCCAACAGGCAGTGCGAACATATCGATGTGCTCGATCACTGGACCCGGCAGCGGATCAAGGTAGGTAACAGTCTTGCAGCCGCCGATTTTTTCGAGTTCCTGGTCGACGTTGGTACTTTGATCGTTATTGCGAGAGAGGAGCGACCGCGTCGTAAGGCACCGGCCATCTGCCAACTTAATAAGATTGCCACCATCGAGTGCGACGTCCGATTTTCTGTAATTGAAATCCGGAGTCGCCAGGACAGCATCTGCTATATCGAATGCAGAATTGTTGTCGTTGGGCCGTTGCAGAGAGGCTTCGCTCAAAATCTGGGAATACTCTCGAAGAAGATAAATTTTATCGTCGATGGCGGAAAGCACCGCTTTGTGGGCGTCCGGTGTCGACGCTTGTGAGAAGTCGTCGGGTTGATCTTCCCGCTGGCGAGTTTCGATCAACTTCAGGCGGGCTGTCTCCAGTTCCTGGAATTTCTCTTGCTTGGCTTGTTCCGCTCGAATATCGAAATAGCGCCAGTGCACGACGTATGCCGAATCCCCGACGGCGTCGATTTGCGGGCCAAAATCTCGGATCCACGCTCCGTCATGGGGAACAACTTTTATGCGCACTTGATCGGCCTGGAACAACTCGCATATCTGAAATTCCTTGCATCTTTGATACATGGCACTTTTGGTGGTTTCGTCAGGAGCCAACAGCAAGACTGGTCCGAATTTTGCCGTCTCGCGGACAATATTAATTTGAATCGCAAGCAGATGTTTCTCTTTGTTGAGCGTTGGGTCGGAACTGCCCACCAGGCCTTCATTCAGGTGCCGGCTGTGTTCTACGCGAGGATTCAGCGGTTCCAGGGCCAGCATCGCAACGTCGCCGGCCGGATGCTGCGCGGGATTCGGCACGGTTTGCGCTGGTAAACTAGACGCGAGAAGAAGGGAAAGAAATAGAAGGAAGGGAAAGCGTAGCGAGCCCGTAAGATTTCTACACTTGAAACAAACCATACCGTGAAGCTTGGTGCGCGTCACGTGCGTGCCTCTCTCCTGGCCTGGGCTGCTACTAATTCATTACCGAGCGAGGCGAAAAAGGTTCCCGGCTGGCGGGGGTTTCAAGGCGTAAGTGGCGAACCGACAGGCTGATTTTCCTTCGCGACGCCGTCAGGGATTTAGCTAGCACCATCCGCGGAGATTCACCTTTCGGAGCCCTAACATTAGACACTAATTGACGGACGAAGCCGAAAGACTCGTGCTTTCCAGTTCATCCAGCAGGCTGAAATCGTCCGTTTGAAACTTGCGCGCGAGAAACACTTTTTGACGGAGCAGGCCGGACAAATTGGAACGGGTAATGACTTCGGGACTTTCTTTTCCTTGAATCCAAACCGAGGCGGTCAAGGAACCGGTTATACGCTCAGGAGCCTGGCCGTTCGCGACCAGGGTCTGATAGTACATTTCGTCCGGGATGTGGGTCCATTTCATGAATCTGTCGTACGCAGGATGACGGAGACGATAGTTTCTAACATGTTCGATGGTTTCTCGTTTCAAGCACCACCATTGGGAACCTGCGTGCGGCGCCAGTCCAAAAGTAGTCTGAAACTTTTGCACAGGAATGAGGTTAAGAAGTTGTTCGGCGATTCGTTTCCCTCGAGGACCAAGCCCGGTTACCTTAACGTTCACCATACGTCTTTCCAAGCGCACCATAGGCTTGGAAGGCTGGGGCATGGGTTGGCAATTAATATAATCCAGACCCTCGGCAAGAACCTGTTTAAGCCAAGACAGTGGCCTTATCGGAAAGCACTGGCCACTGAGCAAACAGAAATAGTCAAATGTGCCGCGGCATACGGCTGCTTCGATGAGTGCGTTCGTCGCTCGAATCATGCTAAAGCCACCCCAAGCGATAGCGTATCGCCGGGAGAGTAAATGCGTTGAGCGCTTTAGTGGAGAAAGGTGAATCTGGAAAGAAGAGATGTCCACAGCCTTATCGACATGGATAAATATTTGATCGCCGTCGGATTCCAGAACGCGAGCAAGTCGCTCGACGTATTCCGGCGCTTTATGAACGAGCACGAGAAACGCAATTTTCATGCTGCCCTAAAGCTACCGAGAAGGTAAGAGGCACGCAAGGGCGGGGTTTCGTTGGACCAGGGCGCGAATCACCTGGGCTGGTGCTCGAGGAAGCCGTAACCTGGGGAGGCCGTTTACTGGATGTCTGCTGACTTACAGTTTTTTATGAGTCTACCCGGCGAGATGGTGAAGACGAACTGGCGTGCGCGGCAGAAGATTGAGGTTCGTGAACGGATTGCGCGACCTTCCGGATCGCATTGATAACCAGTTCCGGCTGATCTTGCATGATCCAATGGGTACTTCTCTCTCCCAGCAAATGAGAACCTCGGGGCAGGCGTTGCGCGATGGCCATATGCTCTTCGCGCCTCTTCGGCGGCGTGGAAGCCGCAGACAGGATCACCACCGGCTTGGTGCAAGAATTTCCTAGTGCAGCTATGCGCTGGGCAGACCCACTCAGGTTTTCCAGCTGGCTCGCGATGGTGTAGCAGAACTTTTCTTGCAGCCAGAAGACGGATGCCATCGCTCTCTCCTTGGAGGGCAAGTTCCAGAACCAAGGACTGGACACGGAGCCGGACTCGACGGGCGTTCCTCGACTAATCAGCCGCACCAGGGAACCTGCCAGCTTTTTTGCCTTCGAATTGAGCAGGAATGCCACGAAGCGAATAACACCTACGCGGGTTAGAAGAGCGGCTCGGCGACAGACTTTGGAACCTATCTCAACGTGCCTTCGGTCCTGGTCCGAAGGAGGATTCCATTCGGCTGGAACCACGGGATCTACCAGCACCATTCCCGCCGTTTCCTCTGGGAAGCGTGCCGCAAATAAGGGGATTGTGAGTCCACCAAAAGAATGTCCGACCAACACATATGGCGGAGAAATGGCCGCACGCTCCAACAAAGAATGAAGTTCATCGACCACGCGTTCGGCCGATCGCGGCATTGGACCCGCATCGCTCCAACCCAAGCCGGCTCGGTCATAGGTTACGACGCGATACGATTGCGATAGCTCGCGTTGGGTTTCGGTCCAACTCAGCACGGTAGACATGAGTCCCGATTCGAGCACAATCGTTGGGCTTCCGTGCCCTTCTTCCAACAAGTGCAATCGATGGGTTCCCAAATCAACAAACTTGCCTGGCGGCGGGTGAAGCTTGCTGTCCCTCCGCAGCCCCAGCTTCTGGTAGATCGTGCCAGCCAGCACGCCGAGCACCGATAATCCAAGAATCCAAATGAGAGTGTGGACTAACAACTTCCCGCTCCTTTGACAGGCATTGGATGCTTCAGCCCAGATTGCGGCTATGCAACTTTTCCGCGGCCTGAAAACCGGCCATGACGCAGTCACCAATGGAGCGCCCGGTCAGGTAATTTCCGACGAGGTAAAAGTCTGGCAACCCGTTCAGAGCTTCGCGAATTTTCCTCACTCCATTTGCGTGACCTACATTGTACTGCGGCAGTGCTTGCGGATTTTTCCATACGGCGCGGTCGATTGGCACACCGGTAATTCCCAGGATTCGTGCATTTTCTGCTTCCACGGTTTGCGCAAACACGTCCTCCGCAGCTTCCATCAGACTACCGTCTCCTTCTCTCGCAAAACTTGTCATCAGCACCGTTCCTTGCGGTGCGCGGCCTGGAAATAACGAGGAATTCCAGAAGGTACAAACTGTATGCAAACGCTCCCGGCGGGGAACCATGAACCCAAAGCCGTCTAGCGAGTGACGGACTTGCTTTCGATCGTACGCAGAGGAAATAACGCTCATCGGCGCGTGCGGGATCGCGGCTAGCCGTTCAGCGAGTTTCGGAGCACTTTGCTGCAGCAGTGGCACCGCTGCGTAGGCTGGAAGGGCGAGCACTACCGCCCCCGCAGTGAATTCTTCTCCACCACGCACTCGGATCCGCCAGCCTGATTCCGTTCCAGCAGCTTCGCAGCGCGCCGCTTCGACGGATTCAACCTTCACCCCAAACCGGATGTCCCCCGCCAGTTTTTCGACAAGCCTCTCTGGGAGGGAGCCCATTCCCCTCTTGAACGAACCAAGCGCGGGCAGAGCATCGGTCACGTGCAGCGTCTTCGACTTTGTTGCAGCGGCTCGCAAAGACCCATCGCCGGATGTCTTCGCATCGCGCTTCGATTTATAGGCGCGAATTGCGCCACGCACAACACTGCCGCGGCTTCGCTCCCACTCCACGAGAGCAGGAAACGCGCTCTCCATACCCATGCTGTGAGCGTCGCCCGAAAAAACTGTCGAAATGAACGGATCCACGAGATAGTCCAAAACCTCGCTGCCGAACTTTCGTTCTACAAATTCCGCTAGAGATTCTTCCTTGGCCGGGGGATGTGAATATCGCAACGCTTCGGTCAGCAGGCGGTATTTCGATTGCGGGCTGACTAAGCTTGTTCTGAGCAGACCTCCGGCGGAGAACGGCGCCGGGTGCAAACGGCCGCTTCTAAGAATGTAGCGCTTCGCCTTGGGATCACCCGCGACAAATTCGCTTTCTAGGTTAAGCCCACGGACAAGGGTCCACACGGATTCGGGAAATCGCGGGCATTGCGGTCCGGCTTCGAATACGAATCCGCTTCGTCTCAGACTGGAAACCATACCGCCGGCCTGCCCGGCGGCTTCCAGCACCAGCGGCCTAACACCCAATTGCCGCAGCCTGAACGCGCAAGCCAGCCCACTGATCCCGCCGCCGATGATCAGCGCTTTGTAGATGCACCCCACGACTGTAAATGTTATCAAAGGGAAGGAGGCCAGAGGCTGGAGAAGACAGCTCAACGTCGATGCAAAAATATCCGATAAATCCTGTGCGAGAAGAATCGTGCAGTCATTAGTTGATTTCGTCTCGAGGTACGCGGCGAATGGAAATGAGATCGCCGTCCGCTACCGTCGCGGCTATCGCATGGAAACGTGGACTTATGCGCGAATCGCGCAGGAAGCCAATCGGATGGCTCGCGAGCTGGAACTTCGCGGCATAGCCAAAGGCGATGCGGTGCTGTTGTGGGACGAAAATTCCCCCGCATGGATCATTGTTTTCCTGGCCTGCCTGCTGCGCGGTGCCGTGACCGTACCCATTGACCATGGCTCGACAGCGGAATTCGCTTCTCGAGTCGCCCGAGAAGTCGACGCCAAGCTAATCTTTCGCCGGCGTCTGCTTCCGGATATTCCGCTAGCAGTAGGGACCATTGCGCTGGAATCGCTTTCGGAAGTCATTGCGCATCATGACAACTCACCTTACCCCGCCCCACAACTCTCACGCGCGGACACATTGGAAATCATCTTCACCTCCGGCACTACTGCCGAACCTCGCGGCGTCGTGATTTCTCATGGCAACGTCCTTGCTAACATCGAACCCCTTGCCCGTGAAATTCAGAAATATCTTCGCTACGAGCGCATCTTTCACCCTTTGCGCTTCCTGAACCTGCTGCCATTGAGTCACGTCTTCGGCCAGATGCTGGGAATCTTCATTCCGCCGTTCCTGGCGGGCACGGTAGTTTTCATAGACTCCCTCAAACCCTCTGGCTTGATCGATGCCGTTCGTCAGGAGCGCGTCTCGGTGTTAGTCGCGGTTCCTCGAGTCATCGAGTCTCTGCAGCGCGAACTCCAACGCCAACTGGAACGCGATGCCCAACTCAGCCGGTTTAACGAGCATTTTGCCAACGCGGAGAAAGAACGCTTCCTTCGGCGGTGGTGGCGGTTCCGCCGAATCCATTCACGCTTTGGTTGGAAGTTCTGGGCGTTCATTTCTGGTGGAGCTGCATTACCTGAACAGGTCGAGGCGTTCTGGAACCGCCTTGGGTACGCCGTAATTCAGGGATACGGCATGACCGAAACCACTTCACTGATCAGCGTGAACCACCCTTTCCACTCCGCGAAAGGCTCCATAGGCACGGTCTTCCCCGGCATGGAGGTTCGCGTTGACGAGCAAGGCGAACTCCTGGTGCGCGGGGATAACGTCGCGAAGGCGTATCGCCAGCAAGATCGGGCGAGAGCTGTCGCCGAATCCGACGGATGGTTCCGCACGGGAGATATGGCGGAAACAGACGAGAACGGCCGCCTGTACTTCAAGGGCCGCAGGAAAAATGTGATCGTGACACCCGGGGGGATGAACGTATACCCGGAAGATCTCGAAAAAGCCATACGCCATCAGGAAGGCGTACGGGATTGCGTCGTGATTGGAATCGAGCGAGACGGCAATGCGGAACCGTGCGCCGTGCTCTTGCTCGAAAATCCGCGTGCAAACCCAGCTCCTGTGATTGAAAACGCCAACCGGTCGCTCGCGGAATACCAGAAGATTCGCCGCTGGTTTTCTTGGCCCGAAGCCGACTTTCCGCGTACGCCAACGTTTAAGCCGCTGCTCCCGCGCATTCGCGAAACCGTCAGCGCACATCTTGGCGCGGTGCCTTCAGCCCCAAATGGCGACGGTTCGCTGGCAGCTCTGATTACGAAAATCACCGGACGACCGGTCGCATCCGGGTCTGGGAATGCCTCGCTCGATGCGGATTTGCAGATGAGTTCGCTCGATCGCGTCGAGCTGATGAGCGCTCTCGAAGACCGTTACCAGACGGATATCGGGGAAGTTCGATTCAGTGAAGTAGCAACGCTCGGGCAACTCGAAAAACTGCTCACCGAGTCGCACACCCCCTCGGCCGAGCACGCTTATCCGCGCTGGCCGCAACATTGGCTGGCAACAACAATTCGCCTTGCCGTCTATTACCTGCTTGCGAGGCCTGCCACGTATCTGCTTGCCGCGCCGCGGATCAGCGGGCGCGCGAATCTTCGCGGACTCCGCGGACCCATTTTGGTGGTCTGTAACCACGTCACCTATTTAGATATCGCCTGGATTCTGCCAGCGCTGCCAGCGCGTTTCCGAAACCGCCTGGCCACTGCCATGGGCGGTGAACGGCTTGCGAGAATGCGTCATCCACCGAAGTCCATGAATCTTTTCGGGCGCTTCCGCGAAATACTTGATTATTATCTCGCGCTGTCGCTCTTCAACGTATTTCCGCTACCTCAGCAATCCGGCTTTTTGAAGAGTTTCTCTTTTGCGGGCGATCTTGCGGACCGTGGATGGAATATCCTGGTGTTTCCGGAAGGTCAGACAACGGAAGACGGACGCATGGCTCCCTTCCGTTCGGGAGTGGGCCTACTGGCGAAACAATTGAACGTTACGGTAGTTCCCATGCGACTTGCTGGATTGTTTGACTTAAAAGAGGAAAAAACCATACTGGCACGCCCCGGACACGTAAGGGCCACGATCGGCGAGCCGGTTCACTTTTCCCCCGAGCAGGATCCGGTTGAGATCGCGCGCGAACTCGAACGGCGCGTGGCCGAGCTCTAATTTATTTGCGATGGCTGGGTTCTGCGACCGAAAGGCCACATGCGCACGACGAAGAAGACCGCCACTAGTCCCGCCAGGATCGCCAGCGATGCCCATTTTTGGTGCAACACGAATTCCCTGGCGGCAGCGCCATAACGCACTCCTAGAAAACCCTCAACGAAAAATAACGTTCCTCGCCCAACAAACGTACCCACCAAAAATGGGACGAACGGTACCTGAAACACGCCCTGCGCGATCACAAACGGTTTGAACGGAACGGGAAAGGGAGCAACCGCTGGCAGCAACACCGACGCGAAAGGGTATTCCTGAACCAACTTCCGAATTCGGCCCGGCGCATGTCCCTGCTGTTTGCGATAGTAGGCCTGGCCCCCTTTTCGAGCTAGCGCGTAAATCCAGATGCAACCTGCCAGGGAACCCACGGCCGCCATGAAGGCATAGTAGGGCATACGCGCTGGAGTTCGACTCGATAGTTCAATGACGATCAAGTCCGTTACCAGAGGAAGGGGAAGAAAGGAAGAATCCAGGAAAGCCGATAGGAAGATTCCCACGCCGCCGAATGCAGGTAGCGTCGCCTTTGCCCAGCCGCTAATTATTGTCCAGTTCAATAGGAACGAACTCCCTCAACCCGTTGCGTGGCCCCCTCACATCGAAATAGAAAGCATACAACTAGCGGGTATGGCTTCTATTCTTTTTGCGAAAGTCCGGCCAGACTTTCCGCACAGATGCGCCGCACGCGACGGAAATGGTACGGGACCGTACGCATTTTTCCCCAATCAAATGTGTATCCCTTTGATTGAGTTTTGAATCAGAATCTATGTCCAGGGTCAGGGGTTCGTCACGTAACAGGGACGGACAACAAGATATCCAGACTGGTTAAACCTTGAACGGCAAAGCCGTCAGGCGCGACGGCCGCGTCACATTTTTACGCTCAAGGAGAACGTTAAGTCCGATCTGCAACAACCGCTTCCGACAGTTCCTTCTTATCCTTTCCGTCTTGATGTGCCGCTACATCAGTTGCTGCAACAACCCCCAGAGGGACGTTTGCCGGATCCTTCGAAAGAGCTCAAGACTCTACCTCCACCCGTTTTCCCCCAACACCCTAAGCTCTTGCATGACCTGGATGCCGCTGACATCGCCGCGCACGATCAGGTTCTACGCACCGGCAAAAGGCATTGGCCAGCGTCTTTTATTCTCAAGAACATGTACGGATGGATGGTCCCTTATCTGAAATCACGTGTCCTACCGGGAGATTTCCAGCCGATCATTGCGTATCTCTTCACCGAATGGAAATGCAACCTGGATTGTCACTACTGCTGGTCCTACGACAATCGCATCAAGGGCATGACCGAGGACACCGCACGCCGCGCCATCGACTGGCTTCATTCCACTCCTTGCCGTGTACTCGCTCCCACGGGTGGCGAGCCGCTTCTGCGTCCGGATTTTGTTCACAAAGTCGTGTACTACGCGGCGAAAAAAGATTTTTGGGTGTATCTCGCGACGAATGCTCGTTTGCTGCGGCCCGATGTGATCGATCGCCTTACAGACGCGGGGATCGCCACAATCAATTTTGCAGTAGATGCGATCAAGGAGAAGCCGGGCCTGCCAAAAGCTCTCGAGCACGTGCGCTCTCACTTCGACTACCTCGTAAAACGCCAGTATCGCTACGGCTATACTGTTTTCTTCAACACGAATATCTGCCGCACGAATATCGAAGATGTCAAACAGCTTGTCGAAATCGCCCATTCTGAGGGAATCTCTTTAACTTTTCATATCAACGAAGCGCCAATGATGGAGCAATCCCATTTCAAGCATCTCCACGAAAATGACACCTACATCCGCCCGGAAGATTTTCCGATGGTCGATGATCTACTTGACTGGCTCATTGACAAGCAGCGCCAAGGCTACAAGATGGTGGATTCCATTCCGCGCCTGCAAAACATGAAGGGCTTCATGCGCGGCGTTGGTGAGCACTGGGGTTGCCGCGCCGGCCAAAACTGGCTGATCATACGCACGGACGGCACCCTGGCGCCGTGCTTCCCGATGTACAACGCGAAATACGATTGGGGCGCAGTCGAAAGCCAAAAGTTCGATGTGAAACAACTCGCCGAAATGAAGCAAGGTTGCGAGCCGCACTGCTTTTCTACCCTTGGCTACAATGTCGCGTACTGCTACGACGCCGCCCGCGTAATGAAGTGGCTCCTTAAACAGGCGAGTCACGGATTCCAAGGTGTGACCGGAAGTTTCGATTGAGCGGTGCAATGCTAATAGGCTTGGCCTCTTCTTTGGTACTAGGACCCTGACCATAGTAGTCCGGCGCTTGAAGAATGTGCGCCGCAGATCACGGCGAGAGCATCGAACCATATCGTAGGATGGCAGCAAGGACGTAAGAAAAGTAACGAACGTGGATTCTAAGAAAACGAGATTGCCTTTCCATCTCGGAAAGTTGATTTGGCTAGGCTTGGTTGTCCTGCTTTGCGGCTTTCCGTGCCCGTCTCAGGAAGCCCCTGTCGATCCTGCGGCGAAAAACACTGCACCTGATTCGCGCAGCACCGAGGCTGCTACCCTTGCGCAGCAGACTGGCCAGCAGCGATCCGGAAGCATAAGCGGAAAAGTTGTTGATCAATCCGGAGCCAATATCACCGGCGCCCTGGTGAAACTCGTGCAAGAAGGCCACCCATCGAGCACAGAGGCTCTGTCAGACCGCGATGGACAATTCTCGCTTCCCAACGTTGCTCCAGGTTCCTTCCAGCTCACCATTACCTCCCCGGGTCTGGCCTCACAAGAGTTCTCCGGGATCGTGAATCCCGGAGAGGCTTACGTCACTCCGATAATCATGTTGACGATAGCTACGCAGGTGACCGAGGTGCATGTCGGACTTACCCCCGACCAACTTGCCGAGGTCCAGATCAAGGAGCAAGAGAAGCAGCGTGTTCTCGGCTTCATCCCGAACTTTTACGTCAGTTACGTTCCCAATGCCGCTCCCCTCCCCCCGAAGCGTAAGTTCGAGCTGGCGTGGAAGTCGGCTAGCGATCCGTTCACCTTCGTCGCGGTGGGGCTCATTGCCGGATTGGATCAGGCGGGAGATCGTTGGGGTGCATATGGACAAGGCGCGCAGGGCTATGCCAAGCGCTTCGGAGCAGCGTACACTGACGTTTTTGCAGGCACGTTTATCGGAGGTGCCGTCCTGCCTTCGCTGTTGAAACAGGATCCAAGGTATTTCTACAAAGGAAGCGGAACAAAAAGATCGCGCATTCTTTACGCCTTGGCCAACTCCGTTATCTGCAAGGGTGACAACGGACGCTGGCAGGCGAATTACTCCAGCATCGTCGGGAATCTCGCCGCCGGCGGAATCTCCAATCTCTACTATCCAGCAAAGGATCGCAACGCAGTAGGATTGGTATTCTCGAACGCAATGATCAGGATTGGGGAAACGGCTGTCGCCAATATCTTCCAAGAGTTCATTGCTCCGAAGTTGACTCCGAATGTCCCGCGTCGCGCTCCAGCGCAGCCCTAAGGCACTTCGGGCCCCAAGCCCAGACGCGAGCCATCGAGACTCCGGACGGAGTTTACTGCCCGATCAGCAGAGAGCTCGAGTCCGCAAGCTGAGATGTTCTTTGTCCTTCAGTTCATTTTCCTTCAGAGCCTCGCACACTCGTCGTCAACCGCTTCGAGACGAATTCGCGGATTAAATTCCTACCCGCTCGAGCTTGCGCAGCTTAGGGAAGTCAGCAAATATCGACGCTGGATGCAGTTAGGGGAAATCTGTGCCGATGCCCTCGCGATCGAGTGACCCAAAACCTCTAGTATCCGGTGTGACAGAGATGGGAGCGGTTCAAAAGGATTAAACGTCGTATAATCTCGTGCGCGCAACTGGGAAGCAGCACATATGAACGTACAAGAACAAATCAAGACGTATATTACCAGCCAACCGGAGCCAAAACGCAGTGACATGCGAGAGTTGCATCGGCTCACACTTCAAGTGTCACCAGGATGCAAATTATGGTTCTTCGATGGTAAAGACAGCAAAAATCATACTGTTTCCAACCCTACGATTGGATATGGATTTCATACAATAAAATATGCAAATGGAAAAAGTAGAGAGTTTTTTCAAATTGGCGTGAGCGGAAACAAAACCGGAATCTCTGTCTACATTCTTGGTCTCAAAGATAAGAAGTACTTAGCCAAAACGTATGGAAAAAAGCTAGGCAAGGCGAGCGTGACCGGATATTGCATTCGGTTTAAAGCTCTAGAGGATATAAACATCGATACGCTTGAAGCGGCCATACGATATGGGCTTGCCGCTCAGAATGAAAAAGGCACGCTGATGAAATAATTCCACTGTCAAAGGCAGCAGTTATCGATGTAAAGGCGCTCCAGTATACGGAACCTTTGATTCAGCGTTGGTTTTCCCATTTTCCTGTCCTTCTCCGCATACAGTACCCAGAGATTTGATTTCGCAAGACAGGCAGAATGGGGAAGTGGCAACACTAATGGCAACAGTTACGAGGACTTAGCGATTTATTGGGGATTTATTCAAATGGCGGAGAGGGGGGATTCGAACCCCCGGTAGGAGTTTTGGCCCCTACAACGGTTTAGCAAATTCCCCGTTTCACAGCCTGGTGTTCGGAATCAACCGGTTACATATGGGCGAATCGCCCTCTTTCGGCACAAAGAACGCGTGTTTGGGAACTATTGTGCAACTATCGTGCAACCAAAGATTGGACAGTTTATTAGCGGTTTTTGCCTCAGGGTGTTCGGCATTCCTCGCGGTTCGAAGTTCGTGTTGAGGCGAGCTAAAGGCCCTATGTGTACGACATGACCGCACTATCTGGTTTGGCGGCGCAGATCAGTTTGGAGGCAAACAAGAGAAATTGTCGGCTTGATCGGTGCTCCCATGGCCTATGTACCTTGCGACTTTAGGATAAACGCACAGTGTGCGATCTACCTTCCCATCGCGTACGTGAGATGCAATGATGAAGTCCGGCGCTTTGTCCTCCTCAACCCAATGCTCGAGGACCTGCAGTGCGTCGATGCTGTTCGGACCTTCCCCGCCAAAACAATGATCCATGCCGGGAGCCATAAACAAACGAAAGAAATCGTCTGTCCCCGCAGTCCCCATGGCTGCCATCACGCTTTCGTAGTAATTCACGCTGTTCTCGGGCGGGATCAGTGCGTCCGTCCAGCCGTGATACACAAAAAACCCCAGCCGAGCTCGCTCCCCGGCTCGAAGCCTGGAAAGAATTGCGTGCCATGTGGAGCAGTAGCGGGAGCGTAGACTTTTCTCGCAGTCTCGACTTGAGCGGCCGTCAGGCAATTCGGAGCGTCGCTGCCCTGGCATTGAAGCACCTTCGGATCAAAATGGCATTTTTTCGGATTATCGATTACTCCATCTCGGATTCCGCCGACTGAATCGCAGCTTTCGACGGCGGCCTTGTGGATGAGCGAGAATTTCTCCTTGGGGATATAGCTCCCCTCGCGATTCAACGCTTGCAACCCTAGCCATACCGTGGCAGCCGTGAGGTGAGTCCAGTAATTTGCTGGAGCGCCGGCCACGATCCCGTTGTAGTCTTCCGGAAACCGCTGCGCTTCCTTTAGTCCTTGCTTGCCGCCGGAAGAGCATCCATTCCAATAGGAGTAGGCTGGGGACCTCTTATAGAAAGCAGTGACAATTGCTTCTGCCTGAACGGTCATCAGGTGAACCGCGCGATAGCCGAAGTCAACGATCTTCTCCGGATGTCCTAACGTCCAACTTGCGTCCATAACCCCGCTCACATGGCCGGTGTCGGTATTGGCAACGGCATAACCGCGGCGTAGTCCCTCCGCTAAAGCTGGATAAATGATGGCCCCCAGCCATCCACCATTACCAGTTCCTTCGAACTTGCCGTTCCACTTCGACTCGGGCATCCAAACCTCAAACTTGATTTCAGAATCGCTCGTGGGCTTCGCGACTGCGGTCACCCGACAGAAAGCGGGTAGGGTCTTGAAGTCGACCGGTGGTCCGATGGGAGTACTGTCTCCCGGCCAAGTGAAGGCGCCTGCCTGGACTGACTCCGCCATGACAATCTTGGTGTCTGGCAGTTTAAGAGAAGCTAACTGATGGCACTGCTGTGCGGCGGCGTTGAAACCCATACTTGTCACTCCACAGACGATGAACACGATAAATATTCGAACGATCGACATGGATCTTCTCTCCTTCACTACGCGGATGTCACACGCCCGTGAGTTTTCGGCTCATGTGCCGATCTTATAGGTGTTGCAGTCACGGCGAGTCCAATGGGACTCGGCTTCGGCTCCTGATGGCGCACGCGCAGTCATCATCGATTGTTCCCCAACTTGAAAAGGTTGATCGCGTTCTCCTTCAGGACGAGTGGGCGCACTTCGTCGCGAATCGGAAGTTTTTCAAAGTCAGATAGCCAGCGGTCAGGTGTAATCAAAGGATAGTCGGAACCGAACAAAACTTTGTTTTTCAGAAGAGTGTTTGCATATTGCACGAGCGTGGCAGGGAAATACTTGGGAGACCAGCCCGAAAGGTCGATGTACACGTTCGGCTTGTGCAAGCATATGGAAATCGCTTCGTCCTGCCAGGGGAAAGACGGATGCGCCATAATGATCGGCAAGGTCGGGAAATCTACAGCAACGTCGTCAATGGGTAGGGGATTACCGTATTTCAGGCGTATTCCACCACCGCCTGGAAGGCCAGTGCCGATTCCGCTGTGACCCGTATGGAAAATGACAGGCAAGCAAGCTTCAGCAAACACCTCATACAAGGGATAAGCAAGAGCGTCGTTCGGAAAGAATCGCTGGACTGGAGGATGCAGCTTCAATCCGAATATGGCACCTGATGCAACTAGCCGTTTCGCTTCTTGGACTCCCTCCGCACCCCGGTTGGGATCAATACTCGCGAATGGAATCGCAATGTCGGGGTTCTCGGACGCAAAGTGGATGACTTCTTCGTTCGACACGCGTGGCTTGTCAGTGAGCTTTTCATCGACAGCAAATATAACGAAGGCGATCTTTCGAGAGCGGTAGTAGGCAGCGAGGCCGTTACGGTCTCTGGGAGCCCCGGAATCGCCAAAATATTTCTTTGCGGCGGCGTCTATGGAGTTGTCCTCGGTGGGCTCCAGATGAACGTGAACATCAATGGCGCGAAGCGAACTGACATCGATAGCTCTGGAAGTCATCTCGGATTCCCCTTAGTCGATGGATGCCTCGATTGGCGGTTCGGCGCCTCTCATAAGAAGTACATCAAAACGAGAAGCCCCGCTACGAGCGCGGGCACGCTCGCGGCGAAAAAAGCCCAGCGCCAGCCCAAACGGGAAGCGACCTGTGTGGCGAGGAGCGGGGCCGCGGCCAATCCCACAAGTGCGGCAGCACTGACGACAATTCCGACATTGCGACCGCGCGTAGCATCTGACGAGGAATCCTTAACCATGGCATTCAGAATGGGCCACGCCGGCCCCTCGGCAACTCCCAGCAACACACGGAATAGGAGGAGCTGCGGGAAGTTTCGGGCTAATCCACACACTGCACAAAGGACCGCCGAAAGCAGGAGAGATGGGATCACAATCATCCTTCGTCCAATGCGATCCGAAAGAGATCCGAAAAACAATCCAGAAAACGCCCAACTAATGGCCAGCGCTGAACCCAACATTCCAACCTGAGCACGCGTCAAATGGAATTCCGGCATGACGAATGGTGACAAATATAATCCGGACATTCGCGCCAGAAAAATTGCACCCCAGGCGCAAAAAAGAACCGCCACGAGAACTGGTTCGGAACTCGGTTGGTCTTTGGGTCTGATTAAATTCACGGACGCATCTCATGTGGAGCTCTCGGCGGAAGTCTCTCAGCGACCAAAACTCCGATGGGCGCGGGTTCCCAATAAAGATCTTCTACTAGCGCTGCGCGGTTTTTTAGAACTGTCCGGTAATTTATCGAGCCCTTGTCGGTGATCTCCTGGGTCTCGAGAGAAAGGGGTGCATCTACAAGAATAGCGCGTTCGATTCGCGTTGAGTTTGAACTATACGCCCTGTCGTAGTGGTTCAAGAGTCGCTCAAATGCTCCGCGAACTTCAGGCTCAGCGAGGACGATGGCGGGTTCTGCGCGCTCCGGTAGCTTCTCGCACAGCTTTCTGCAAGCGTCCAAGGACGGAAAAAACAGTGCGCCCAGATAGTCCCGATCGGGCCCGGCGAGAACAACATCTTGCAAAAGATTTCCAAAATGAGCGAGCAGCCGCATGCGGAGGGAGCCGACTCGGACCCAAGTTCCGCTCGAAAGTTTGAAGTCTTCGTTCAACCGACCATCGAAGAGCAGTCCTTTTAAAGGGTCCTGGGGGTCGACGAATTTGACTGCATCTCCCATGCAGTAGAACTTTTCCTCGTCGAAAGCGCTCCCATCTAGGTCCGGTCTTCGCCAGAAACCCGGCGTAATGGATGGCCCGCGCAGCCGTGCTTCGGTCCTTTCGCCGGAGGGCACAAGTTTCAGTTCCACGCCGGGAACGGGCAAACCAATGCGCCCGGACGCAGAACCTTCCGCTCCGGTGGAAATGGCAAAAGGCGCCGTCTCGGTCGCACCGAGTCCAGTGACGACTAGAATCTCCTCGCCGCAGTAGTCGAAGGCGATGTTCTGAAATTCGTCCCAGACATGCTGGCTCAAACCCGCCCCGGCAAAAAACAGAAGACTCAGTCGAGTGAAAAAAGTTGAACGCAGCTTGGGATCTTGACGGAGAAATCCCAACAGCATTTCGTAACCTTTGGGAACGTTGAAGTAGGCCGTCGGTGCGATCTCCCGTAGATTCCTTACGGTTTCGTCAAATAGTTCCGCGGTGGGCTTCCCACCGTCAATGTAGAGGGTGCCTCCGTTGTACAGGACAATGCCAAAGTTGTGACTACCACCAAATGTGTGATTCCAAGGGAGCCAGTCGCATACAACGGGGGGATTTTCACAAAGGCAGGGCATCATTTGCACGAGCATCTGCTGGTTCGAACACAGCATTCGATGAGACGTGATCACGCCTTTCGACAATCCTGTCGAACCCGACGTATAGAGAATCTTTGCAATAGAGTCAGCGCCGACACGGGCGTGCGTCTCTTCGACCGTCTCCGAAGGTGGTTCATTCTCTAGCTCAGCGAGACTGAGGGAACGACTTCCAGGGGCCTCAGACCGCAGGTGGACGATGGCGATTTCCTCTCGTACGACTTGCTTGAGAGCGGGTGCGAAAAGTGTTCCATCATCGACGAACACCATCCCCGGTGTGAGATTTTGCCGGACCTGATTCAATGTCGTGAACTCTTTCACGGCGAGGGAATACGCAGGGGCGATCGGCGCATAGGGAATTCCCACATGCATGGCAGCGAGGGCGAGCAGAGCATGTTCGATGCTGTTGCCAGAGAGGATCATCAAAGGTTTACTAGGTGACAGGCCAGAACGAAGGAGTCCGCCCGCAATGCGTTGAACTCGCTCTAGCGTTTCGGCATAGGTGATTTGTTGCCAGCCGCCTGCGGCTGCACGCTGCGCTAAAAAGATACGGCGGGGAGTACGCTCGGCCCACAGCTCCAAGCGGTCGGTTACCCGAACAGGATACGGACCAAGCGGTTCGGGCGAACGTACCAAGGTCACGCCGTTTTCACGCCGATCGAAGATCGCTCGAAGAGGCGCGACGTTTACGGACCGCACTTGTCGCTTGGTCGTTGCTGACATCTCGCGTTACGCCTGCCGACTTTTGTCAAATTCACGAAACGACGTTTTACTGTCAGCCAGTTCTCGAAGCAATGGCGCCACCCTCCACCGTGGTCCCAGTTCACGCTCGAATTGAGCAAGTCGTCCAACCACCTGTGGCAACCCGAGATAATCCGCGTAGAACATGGGCCCGCCCCGCCAGGCAGGAAAACCATATCCATTGACGTAGATGACATCAATGTCCGAAGCGCTCAGAGCGCAGCCCTCTTCAAGCGCACGCGCGCCCTCATTGATCATTCCCAGAAACGACCGTTCGACGATTTCTTCATCGCTGAATTGCCGGTGCGTAATTCCGGCTTTGCGCGACTCGGTTTGGATGAGGTCGAGAACTTCCGGGTCGGGCACGGGCTTGCGGTCCTCGTCGTATCGGTACCATCCTTTACCAGTCTTTTGCCCGTAGCGCCCGAGTGCGACGAGTCTCTCTACAACAAGGGGTCTTCGTGTTCCTGGCTCTTGGAAATGGCGCAGTTCCTGGCGCACGCGCCACCCGACGTCGATTCCCGCCATGTCGTCGACCTCAAACATTCCCATGGCCATACCAAACCGACGCAGGGTGGCGTCCACCTGTTCGGGCGTGGCGCCTTCTTCCACAACGAATTGTGTTTCATACATGTAGGGAAACATCATACGGTTGCCCACGAAGCCGGGTCCATTGCGAACTACGACGCCGATTTTCGATAACCGCAAGAGCTGCGCCCGCAGCTAGAGCCTCCTCAAGTGAGGATTGCACCTTCAGTTTTGGTTCCCGTTCTTGTGTCTTGGGGAGTGCCGATCCTGACGTTGCAGCGTTCCGCGCAAATGCAACTGCTTCCGCGCGCAAGTCGCCTTCGGTGAGCGCGTCTAAGATTCCCATGGCAAGTGCTTCGGGGGCCTTAACCATCTTTCCGGTGACACACATCTCAATGGCGTTTTCGATTCCAGCGAGCCGTGGGAGTCTCTGCGTTCCTTCCGCGCCCGGAATGATCCCAAGATTAACTTCGGGTTGGCCGACAACGGCGTCTCGCGCCGCGATGCGATAGTGACCGGTCATCGCGAGTTCCAGGCCGCCACCAAGTGCGGTCCCGTGAATGGCCATGACTACCGGCTTTGGACAATCTTCGATTCGTTGGAGCAGTTCGTGGAGATCGGGTGCTCCGACGCCTTCTCCCCAAGCTTCTTGTTCCAGCTGATGGATGTCGGCACCGGCGACAAAAGTCCGGCCCGCGCCAAGCAGCACGATCGCTTGGATGTCGGGATCCGTGCGGGCCTGTTCGAGCGCAACCGCGATTCCTTCTGAGACAGCTGTGCAAAGGGCATTGACGGGCGGATTGTCGATCACAATTACTGCTACCCCGTCTTGCCGTTCGCAACGAACCATGAAATTTTCCTCTATAGCTTCGAAATAATCTCTCGCAGGCACTGAACCAATTCTCGCCGCTACGATGCGACATCATTCGGCACGGACTCCAGGGCGCGGAGAATTGCAGCGATGGACATTTACTCGGTTGGAATCACTTCTTGGTCTCAATTCGAGCGCGGTCTAGCCTTGTCTGTCGCCACGCGTTCACAGAGTGCGTGTACCTTCGAGTCACCACATGCGAACACAAGCCCATACGGTCAATTCTCCTTCGTGGTACGAACAATCTGGACCGGGCCTAAAAGCCCGGAGGGCCATAACGGTGAATCCGCCTTGTAGAATTGGGGAGTCGTAAATGTGTATGCCTTGGTGACATTCGGTTGGCGATCGCCAATGATGCGGTTCGCCCACCCGTTCGTGACTTTAATTTCCAGCGTGTTCGTTCCGGCCTTAAGAGCGGACGTCGCATCGACGCGGTAGGGCATCTTCCAAACAATGCCGAGAGGCTTGCCATTGACCGCTACCTCTGCCAGGTTCTTGACGTCTCCAAGATCAATCCAAAGATGAGCGCCCGTCGTAAACCATTCCGGCGGGGCTTGCACCGCTTTCGTGTAAGTTGCCGTACCAGAAAAATACTTCACACCGGCATCAGAGTTTTCGTGCCAAGAAGCGAGTTTGTCCAATTTAATTTTTTCCGGAGCCCCGCGATCTGGCTGAAAAGTGAGTTCGAACGGCCCCTCAACCTCGGCGAGCATTCGCTCGTTCACTGCGGGGATAATACGGGAGGGTTCCTTTGTAGCGTGGCGGAAAACTACGAACTGGGTACCCCACGGTTCCAGATGCAATGGCACACTGGTGCGTACATCCGCTGATTTGTATGACGCCGGTTCGATGTCTCCGGTGTCAGGATGCCAAAATTCCGGCGCTTTTTCTTGCACGCGGAAGGTAGCCTCAATGGCCTCGCTGCGATCACTGCGGTTATCCACAAAATAGAGGTCGCCGTCGGCAAGCTTGCGGTG